>OODP01000428.1_pt1 | contig 38696 bp, 29 predicted proteins | sample 1671011 | NCBI WGS metagenome assembly OODP01 (sample SAMN06348113, study PRJEB24527) | human gut metagenome | biome: human gut; feature: ankylosing spondylitis patient; material: feces | host: Homo sapiens | place: China | collected 2015-10
ACCGTTAATTTCTACAATTGCGTACATCTTATATATAATGTATAAGTTAGCTCCGTCGGGTGGTCTCTAATTACTTAGAAAGCTCTTTGTCGAACCCGGTGCGGAATAATCGGGCACAAAAGTACTGTTTTTATTTTTATCAGGCAAATATTTCTTTCTTATTTTTGAGAGAATAGGGTTAATAATGACCTATTTATCTACTAATTCGTATAATCGGCTCAGTATATTGATGTGTGGATGCTGTTTTAATTCATCGGCTAGAGTGGCTCCACTGGTTACTCCGGTAAAACTGATGCCTGCCGCAGCGGCTGTTTCGGCATCGACCGTACTGTCACCGATGTACATCGTGTCTTCCGGCCTTACGTTTAGTTGCTTGATTGCAAGTAATACTCCTTCCGGATCGGGTTTCGGGTGGCTTACATCTTCACCGCCCACGATGATATCGAAATAACCTTCTGGTAGGTGGGACTTTAAAAAGTCGAGTATGCGGTATCGGTATTTAGTGGAAATAATTCCTAGATAGGCTCCTTGTTCTTTCAGTTTCCGTAGGGTAGGGAGCGTGTCTTCGAAAAGATAAGTGTTTCTGTTCATGAACTGATCCGACTCTTTGGTATATTCCTTTCTTAAGGAGGTTAATTGTACGCCATCGGTAATGCCCGTTAAGATACTGAAAGATTCTTCCAGTGTTTTACCAATGGTACGTTTGATGGCTTCATCGGTAATGTCAGTATATCCATGACGCTTTAGTACGTTCTTGAAACAGATTACGATGCCCTGCGAGGAATCCGCTAAAGTATAATCAAAGTCAAATAGATAAGTTGTATAGCTCATTTTTTTGTTATTTTTCCACAAAGATATGCGAAAACTAAAAAAGATACGAATATCCAATGTATCCCGACCATATTTTAGACATTGTTTCACGTTCGATGCAATCTTTGGTTATTCCGCATTGTACACGAAGGTCTAAAGAGTGTTTCCAATTTCTTGTCAATCTGATTTGTGCGCCTGCGTTTACATATGCTCCGGGATTGATTTGGTTATCGATATAATGAGTGTTTTGGAGTGAGTCATCATTAGAGAAAAACATTCCTTGTGATAATAATCCTGCCTCAATGAGTGGGCGTATGCCGATTTTACTTGGATATCTATAGCGGATTCCTATTTTTCCAGTCAGAGAAGTTCCTGAGTAGTTATCTCTTCCTTCTACTTCTAAAACGTTCAGTTTTGATATAGATAGATCGATGGATAGTGCAAATGAACTCATGAAACGGGAAGAAGAAAAAGCAACGTTTATTCCTGCAAGATAAGAACTTTTGATGTTGATTTGATCTCCTGCATAGGTGCTTTTAGCGGTTTTATATTTGGTAATTCCTCCATACGGGGTTATTGCCACATTTAAGTTATGTGCTTTTTCTTCTGTTTTAAATAAGATACACTCTTCAGGATTGTTGCAGATTTTGTCATTGTAGGCTTTCACTATTTCGATCACTTTGTTGCGGGTGAAAGGGGCTTGGTTGAACTGGGTTTGTAAATCGGGAAATCCGTTTAAAAAGTAGTTTAATGCAGGAAGGCAGTTTTTCATGCTTTTAGGGTATAATCCGGTTGCCTCTTTTTCTGTATTGTTTCTGTTCAATTTAATTAACTTCCCTTCATTTTCCATGTAATAGATTCCATCTTCTGAATCGTCATTATAGAAATAGAGACTGTTTACACTTTGTATCAAACATTCAAGAAATACTAATTCTGCTTGTTTTCCTTTTTCTACTTCAATGGAACGGGAAATATAGTATCTTTCGTTATCTGTAAAACGATATCCTAAGATCTCACCGGGAGGAATTTCTCTGGATTCGGTGCATTCATTCTTTTGGAATATACAGCATTTGGCATTTAATCTGTCTGTGCGGTAGTTTATTAACCCGTAGATCGTATCCCTTTGTAGTGAAATGATGTACCCTTGCTTGAAATTACTTTGGGCAAAAATATTGGATGAAGTCCAAAAGGTAAAGCAAATGCATGCTAATGTTATAAATTTACTTTGCATATTAGTTTTGTTTATCTTCTATGGTTTATCTTTTATAGTCCAAACATTTAATGGCACAATATAGTAATTATTTGTATGATAAAGAAATTATTTGCAGATGTTTTTGTGTATATGCCAAAGATAAGTATAAACGAGTTGATTGCTAGATTGTGTGGGATTTCTTTTTAGGATGTTCTTTTTGAAAATAATATATATAAGTGAAAAAAGTGCATACGACAGTGGGGTTGGGGTATGCACTTTTACTTTTGTTTTGCTATTTGGTGTTATTTGACAGGCTCTACTGTGTAATTTTGTTGCTTCAATAAGCTTAATAAACCGTTTTTACCAACCAAATGTAAAGCGCCTACTGCTATGAATGTAGGAGCGGTTTGCATTATTTCAGGTAATTTATCGGCCCAGTTTTTATTTCGATTATCTATCAAGTTATCTTTTTCTTGTTGGGTCATGCCGCATTCTTCTTCATTGGCAATCTTTTCCATTGTATTCAGGTCTTGCATCATGTAGGCGGATGTAAGTCTTTTGGTCAGGTCAATGTTGTTATCAATGTTATTCATCATGCAAAGCAAAACTTCAGCTTGACGTTTAAGGGAGCTTCTGTTGAACAGTAGGTCAAATTGGAAGTTCATTGTCTCAAGACCATCTACCTTTTTTTCGCTTTCGGCAGCTTTTGTCTGGAAATAGGTGTCCATTTGTTCTTGCGGATTAAAGTCACCGACATGTTTCATGTACAGAATGACCATTAAATTATTACTGAGAAAAGCTGGTTTGATTTTGGGCATCATATCGATGTCGAATTTCAGGTTTTCTTTTGTACAATTATTGATGAGTTCGTACTCCGCTACTGTAAACAGTGACTTGAAAGTGGTATCTGTATCGGTGGTAATATATTTCTGCATTGTGGCTGCCATAGCAGGATTTTGCATATCACTCATCTTGAGTTCTCCATAAACTTGCTGTGTCTGGTCGAGAGCAGCTTGAAGGCCTTGAATACTATCTTTTATGCTGAGAGGCGCAAGATGATGCGTGCCCATTATATAAGAGGGTTCTTTGAGTCCGTTCCCGGATATTTTCCATAATAATTGTGCATTTACACTGAGTGTAAAACAGCATAAGAAGAGAATTCCTAAAGTTGTTTTCATGATCCTATTTTTTAGTGATTAACGTTGACGACCTCCCGATATCCAATGTTTAGTGTAATATGGTTCGTCCAGGCGACTTACTATTACCCCTTGACTGGTACTGGCATGAATAAATTTCCCATCTTTCAGGTATATACCTACATGGGCTACTTTCCGGCCGGAACGGCTACTTGTAAAGAAAACCAGATCGCCTTCACGCAAGTTACGTTTGGCAACTTTGCTGCTTTCTTTTTTTTGCCCTTCCGTATTCCGGGATAATTTAGTATGGTACACCTTTTTATATATTTGGCAGGTTAGTCCCGAACAATCAGTGCCTCGTTTGGATTCACCACCTGTCCGATAAGGGACACCCATCCATTCGGCTGCTTCGATATACAGTTTATGATTATCTTCTAGTCTGATATCTACTCCAAGACGAACCGAAGCACGTGCAAGTGCTTTATAGTCCAGGCGTGGGGCTGCCGATCTACAGGAACTAAGGCTGACTACCAATCCTAATATTGTCAATACATATAAAAAGTTTTTTCTCATTTACAATTACTCCTTCGTTTCTGAGACTTCCGGCTCTTCCGTTACTGTTGGTTCAATTTCATCCTCTTGGAGAAAACTGTCCACATCTACATTGAAATAAGCTTCCAATTCTTTCTCTGCTGAGTTGTTTTCGTTACGAATGTCACGAATGATAACACCATGTTCGAGTAGAGCGATGCGTGGACATACATCTACCGTGTGATTCAGATTATGGCTGGAAATGATTACTGTGGCGTGATGCTCTTCGTTGTATTTCTTGAGCATGTGTTTGATGATGGATTGGGAACTCGGATCAAGAAAGTTGAACGGTTCATCCAGAATCAATAGTTGCGGATAGTGCAGCATAGCCGAGATGATTCCTATTTTCTGCTTGTTACCGGCAGAAAAGTTACGGATGAACTTTTTTTGTCCCATTACTTCACCGTTCATGAAGCGTTCGAATGGTTTCAGCCGTTCGTCTATTTCTTCTTTCTTCAATGCGTACATCTTACCGATGAAATAAAAGTACTCTTCCGGTGTGAGATAGTCAATCAGAAAACCATCGTCAATGAAAGCACCGGTCTCTTTCTTCCACTCTTCGCTTTTGCTGACATCCAGATCGTTAATCACAACGTTTCCGGTATCTGCTTTTAGCAAATCCAGCATTAGGCGGAAAAGGGTGGTTTTTCCTGCACCGTTGTTTCCAACCAGTCCGAGCATATCACCTTGATTGATAATATAGTTATCAATATCTACAGCTTTTTTATCACCGAAGTTCTTTTGCAAGTTATGGATTGTGATCATGACTTTTTAATGATTAGTTATTATTAGTAATATGTGATATATGACAAGTACAAAGTGAATAGTGTGAGGCAGATAATCATGAGCGCTTATCACTATTTATTGCTGTCTGCTGTCTCTGAATCCTTCCATGTTTTTGTAGCGCCGTTTCATAAACCGGTCGTATACATTTTTCAGCCAGAAACGGGATGTGAGTATAAATACTAGGCCAATAGCGAGTAACATCCATGCTGTAGCTGTTTCGCCAATGGTCATTTTCAGTACGGCATAGAGCAATAGAGGTATGCCGAATGTGGCAAAACTAATCAGGTTTTGTAATCCTGTTCCTGTGTTCTGACGACCGGCTAGCTTTACATTCAATGGTACTGTTTTCGTATTGTAAACAGCCATCTGGAACAAACAGAAATAGATAAAGCCTATTGTAAATATAGCCCATGAAAAGGCTGTCAGCACTTCTATTTTTCCCATAACCATTGCGGGAATACTTAAAATAAGAGGGAGTAGAATTCCGATACTGTACAACATATATTTGGCACGGAGCAACGAATAGATAGATTCTTTCCGACTCATCAGGCCATCAATATAATTACCTTCATAACTCATTATCTGAAGTAGGAAAAGAATACCGAAGATGGCGAAATTGTAAACCGTGATGAAGTTTTTCATTCCGGTACCATCGTATATATCCGTGAATCCTAATATCAGACTGAAAGCCACCACTACAATGATCACCATGCGTAATGAATTTTTGCATACTTTATTTCGGAGTAGCATTTTCAGTTCCAAACGCATATATTCACCCACTTCTCCATATTTCTCAAAGAATTTGTATTCTGATGCGTTTACTTTAGTATCTTCTACTTTATTCAATTCGTCATAGACTAATCCTGCCATCATTTTCCGATTGATGAACCATAAAATGATGATAGCAACTAAAGTTCCAACAAATGCAAGGAGATTACCTTTGATATAGCCTTCACCTAAATTGATGAAAAAGTCACCTATCGGACTTTTGTCCGGGATAAGCAGTCCGGCAGCAATGCCCCCATAAACCAGCACCGGTAGACAAATCCACCAGAGACGTTCACCGATCAATGTACGGCAGAGTAAGAACCAATAGTTATTAAAAACCATCAGTAACCAGATACCGGTACAGTAAGTGATGACTCCCCAGATGCCGAAGAATTTAGGAAGAGTGATAATGGCAAATGGAACGAATAAAAATAGCCAAAAGAAATTGTAGCTGCTAAGGCCTGAACGTATAAGAAGAAAGTCTATAACCGTATTCCGCTTTACCGGTAACAGGAGGTAAGGCTTTACCTCCTGTGTCGGTGTTTTCTGTAACGGAAAGCGCAATATGAAATCGAGGGCAAGAATGAATATCAAACCACTGTTCATGATGTGGTAAGGTTCCATGCTGTTCGTATCGAAAGCAAAGGCAAACGTTGTTCCGAAGAAGATCAGATAGCCTGCCCAGAAAGCCGCCATAGCATACATGGCGTACTTCCCGAACCGGTTTTTATCATACATCGGATTACGTTTGGCGGCTAATTTGCCGTGCTTGCGCAATTCGTAAAAGAGTGTCATTTCTTTTCAGGGCTAACCATACTGACTTCGACTTCGTTTTTCTGTTTGAACAGGTCGTTAGCAAATTTCTGAATTTCTTTTGCTGTGATGCTGTTCACCAGAGTTTCATAGTCTTTCATCATGTTTACACCTGTAAAGACGTATTCGTCGATATTGCCCAACCAATAACCGTTTTCTTTCAGGTTTTCTTTATGCTTTTTCAGCATATATTCTTTAACCTTATTAAGATTGGCTTCCGAAGGACCTTCTTTTGCAAGATTCTCAGCTTCAGCGAAGATAATTTTCATCAATTTATCTTTCTTTTCAGGAGCTGTATCGAAAATGATCTGTAAATAAGCTGTTTCTTTTGGATATTTATTCAAGTTTCCACCTACGTACACACCATAAGTTCCACCTTCGTCTTCACGCACTTTTTCAGTATAGACAAGATCGAGGATTTGACTGGTCATACTCATCAGGATATCGTTTTTCTGATTGTATTTGCAATCTCCATTATAGAGAACGAGTACGGAAGCCTTCGGAGTTTCCTGTTGACGGATAAACTCGTTTTTATAAACGCCTTTACGCATTTCCATCTTTGTGTCTCTAAATGTTTCCTTGCGGTTGGTAGCCGGAAGAGCGCCTAAATATTCAGCAATCAATACCTTATCTTTAGCTATATCAATGTTACCTACGAGGATGAATGTGAAATCGCTAGCATCTTTATAACGATCTTTGTACATTTCCATCAATTTGTCATAGTCTATTTTATCGATCATATCAGCTTTCATCTGAATAGCTCTCGGATGATGCATGTAGATCGTTGCCTGAATAGAATCACTGAAAGCAACATTTGGATTCAGTTCTTGATTTTGGAGAGAAGCTTTACTGCGGTTTTTGTAAGAAGCAAAAGCGTCATCGTCTTTACGAGGAGCAGTGAAAGTCAAGTAAGTAAGTTGTAGCATCGTTTCAAGATCTTTCGGAGAACAATTTCCGTTTACAGTTTCGGTCAATGAACCGATACCATAATTAACGGAAGCTTTCTTTCCAGCCAGTACTTTTTCCAAATCTACAGCGCTGAAATTGCCTAAGCCACCTACTCCGACTGCATCTAATGATTGGATATTGATTATTTCAGAATCGGGGAATATAGAGCTACCACCTAGACTGACACCCTTCATGCGGATTTCATCAGCTTTAAAATCTGTTTTTTTCAGAATGACCTTTACACCGTTAGATAAAGTAAGTTCTGTTGTTCCGAAAAGAGGATTTTCTTTTTCTGCAACGATTTTACCTCCTTTTGGCTTTTCTGCCATTAACGGTTCATCGGATACTTTGTCTACATAAGCAGTCAATTTCTCAGCTTTGACATCTTTGAGAGTTTTTAAGATAGCATCTTTAGTTGGCATTTGGATACCCTCTTTTTCCGGGCCGAAGATAGTAATTACTTGATTATCATCTGTTATTAGCTCTTTAATCATTAAGTTTAAAGCTGCTACGGGTATGTTTGGAGCAACCTGGTTTGCAATAATATTATATTCTTCTTCGATTCCGGGAATAGGTTCATTGTCAAGGAAGTGGCGAACATATTCGTTTACATATTCAACATTCTTACGTTTATCACGTTCGTTGTAAGCAGATTCAAGATGACGGAGATATTCAGTGCGGGCACGATTGTATTCAGTTTCCGTAAAACCAAACTGACGAGCGCGTTCTATTTCACGTAATGTACTTGCGATACCATCTTCTACAGCACCTTCTTTGCAGACCACTACGCCTGTGAAAGCATCTTTTGTCTTGGCAACAAAGAAATCACCATCATAAGTAGCGGCATAGATGAAAGGAGGATTGGCTGTTTGAGTCAATTCGTTCAGACGGGCATTGAGCATATAGCTCACCAGATTGGTGGCATAATATTGTACCAAGTATCCAAGATTTCCTTTTTGATCATTAGGAGTTGCTTCGTGCTTATTGAAAATAAGAGCTTGGATATGGGGTTGTTCTTTATCTTGTTCGATGATAATAATCGGTTCTTTATTATCATTTACCGGATAGTAAACCCTTTCAGCTGCATTAGGTTGTGCCGGTACATCGGCAAACATAGTCTTAATTTTAGACTCAATAGCGTCTACATCGATATCACCTACGACAACAATACCTTGCAGATCGGGACGATACCACTTTTCATAGTAATCTCTCAAAGTTTGGTATTTGAAGTTCATAACTACATCCATTGTACCAATTGGGAAGCAGTTTGCATATTTTGTACCGACAAACATTTGAGGAAGCACTTTTTCCTGCATACGCTGCATTGCACTCATACGTGTACGCCATTCTTCATTGATAACGCCACGTTCTTTATCTATCTCTTTCGGATCGAGTGTCAAGTCATTAGACCAGTCATGAAGAATGAGAAGACAAGAGTCGATAGCACCTGGGGTAGTGACAGGGACATTGGAAATATTATAGACTGTTTCATCAACAGAAGTATATGCGTTCAGATTTTCACCGAATTTAACACCGATACGTTCCAGATATTGTTTCAATGCATCACCGGGAAAGTGTGTGGTTCCGTTGAAGCACATGTGTTCAAGGAAGTGAGCCAATCCACGTTGGTTATCTTCTTCCTGGATAGAACCCACTTTTTGAGCGATATAGAAATCGGCACGGTTTTCGGGAAGTGCGTTTTTACGGATGTAATACGTTAGTCCGTTATCAAGTTTACCGATACGTACGTTCGGGTCAACCGGAATGGGTGGCAATTGCTGTGCAAATGCCTGTTGAAAGCTGCAGCAAATAATAGCTGCTGCGACGAATAAACCACGGAATAAATGTTTCATAATTATTAAGTTTAAAAATCAGTTTTGTAATATCTGTCGTAATAATAAAAGATTAATCACAGTATTGCCTCTCTAATTCTTACTAATTTTGTCAGTAAGTCTTCAAGTAAGTCGAGTTTTAGCATGTTTGCACCATCACTTTTAGCAACAGCCGGGTTTTCGTGTGTCTCTATAAACAAACCGTCTGCCCCGACTGCAATTCCTGCTTTAGCTACAGTCTCGATCAATTGAGGCATACCTCCGGTCACTCCGCTGGTCTGATTGGGTTGTTGTAAGGAGTGTGTCACATCCAGAATGACAGGGAAGCCAAACGATTGCATCTCTGGGATTCCCCGGTAGTCAATAACCAAATCCTGATAGCCGAAAGTCGTTCCGCGCTCTGTCAGCATTACCTCTTTATTTCCTGCTTCAATAACTTTGTCGGCAGCAAATTGCATTGCCATCGGTGAAAGAAATTGTCCTTTCTTGATGTTTATTACCTTCCCTGTTTTTGCAGCGGCTATCAAAAGATCAGTTTGTCGGCATAGAAAAGCCGGAATTTGAAGAACATCGACATATTCAGCAGCCATTTCGGCCTCATCTGCGGCATGAATATCTGTTACGGTAGGTACTCCGAATGTATCATGTACTTTCTTTAATATCTTTAATGCTTTTTCGTCACCGATTCCCATGAATGAATCCAGACGAGAGCGATTTGCCTTACGATAGGAGCCTTTGAATACATAGGGAATTTTCAGTTTCTCAGTGGTGTTTACTACTTTTTCAGCGATACGCATCGCCATTTCTTCACCTTCAATCACGCAAGGACCGGCGAGTAGAAAGAAATTACCGGCAGGATTGTTTTTAAGTTGTTCTATCATAAATTATTATTTTTATATCAATCCGGTATAATCAACGTTGTTCTTTCCGGTAGAATGCCAATCTCCAGCGGAAAGTGTTTGGGTAGGATTCGTCCGTCCAAGTCAACTGCTGCATTTTGGGCACGCAATACTTTTACCTTTTTTGTCCGGTAACTTTTCACCACTTTATGATTTAAAATGCGTCCTTGAATCAGCATCCACAATCCGGACATGGTTTGTAAAAGTTCCGGGCGATAGATGACTGAAACGTCTAACCACCCGTTATAAGGTACTGCACTCGGGGTTTGACCATATCCGCATGCACTTCCCACACAAACGGTCATGATGCGCCCCCGAATATGTTCATCATTGATGCGGAGATGCATTCTATACAGATTTCGTTCGAAGAAAAGCAGGAAGAAGGCGGCCAGATAAGATAAATATTTAACTCCCCAGAAACGTTTGGTTCCATCAGTCACTTTCACTATACGTGCACCGAAACCAATGTTTATGGCATTGAGGAAATAACGGCGTTGATGAGTTTCGCCATCGTAGAAATTGCAGAAGCCTACATCGATTTTTCTTCGTCGGTTATGAATGATCCAATCGACAGCTTGTTTATAATCCATGCCAATTTCCCAATACTTGGCAAAGTCATTTCCTATTCCATTGGGAATGATGCCGATGGCGATATCTTCTTTATTTTCGGCATTCGAGTGCATGATGCCATTGATTGCATCGTTCAATGCACCGTCTCCTCCGACAACTACGATTGTTTTATATCCGTTGTTAGCCAGAATTCCTGCCAGACGTTCTACAGATCCGAATCCTTCGGATTGTACATAATCGTACATTACACCTTTCAGATCCATGTACTCCTTGATTTCTTTCCATCGTTTCTGTACTTTCCGAGTTCCGGCTTTAGGATTGTAAATAACACCCCATTTTCCTGGTTCTACACTCATTTCATCTATAGAATTACTTTGAAATCACATTTAATCTCTCATTATTTGTCCTTAATAGTGAACACACCTCAAAGATACTAATTCTCTTCGAGTTTTTGCTTTACAAACGCAATCTTTTCTTCCATTAAACTTGCAGCATTCATCCAGTGGATGGTAAATCCTCGTCGTTCCATCCCCCGAAACCATGTCATTTGCCTTTTTGCAAACTGGTGGATGGCTATTTCAAGTTGATTGAACATTTCTTCATATGTCAGTTTACCAGTGACATATAATGTCAGATACTTATATTCTAAACCATAATAAATTAAATCTTCAGCAGCGATACCGTTGGCAAGAAGGTGTTTTACTTCTTCCACCATTCCTTCTTCCAGACGTTGTCTCAAGCGGTGAGTAATTTTCTGACGACGCTGTTCGCGGTCAATGTCTATTCCAATGATGAGGCTATTAAGTTGTGGAAACGCCCGCTTGTCTACCGGGTGTTCAGAATAATATTCCTCGATCTCTATAGCCCGTATGGCACGTTTAGCCGTATCTATATCCGTTGAATTATGTAATGTCTTGTATTTACTGAGAATTTCTGTCAGTTCATTTAATGATTTATCTGCCAAATACGATCGTAGTTCAGGATTTTCCGGTACGGGCATCAGGCGATACCCTTTCAAAACAGACTCCAGATACATACCGGTTCCACCACAGGCAATGGGCAAGCATCCTTTTTGTTTAATAGTCTCGTATGCTTTGAGAAAATCCCGTTGGAATTCAAAAACATTATATTTGTAACCCGGATCTGCAATGTCGATCAGATGATATGGAATAGAATGTCCATTTATAGTATAATCTGCCAGATCTTTGCCTGTGCCTAAATCCATACCGCGATAGATTTGCCGAGAGTCAGCGCTGATAATTTCAGTATTCAGTTCTGCTGCCAGTGCAGCAGCAAAGGGGGTTTTCCCTGAAGCGGTGGGTCCCAAAATAGCGATTAAATCATAGTTTGGCATAGCTTGACTTTTTTATGAAATGATGTGTACAAAGATAGGAAAAAGAACGAAAAAAACGGAAGTATAACAGTTGAAACCTGTTATAATACTTCCGTTTTCGCACATAATGGGAGAATTTGTTTGTTTTTCTAGATCGAATTTAAAATTCTATGGATACTAATTGGTCACTTGCGATTGAATATAATTTATTTCCAATGACGGCAAGAGGTAAGTCAAAGTGATATTGTTCCGTACCAGCAACAATTAAATTTATGGATTGGTCAATGGGATTATATTCATAAAAAATCTGATCTCCAAGTCCTTTATAAAGTTTTCCGTTAATAGTGAAAAGTGCAGCCGTATAATCATTATAACTATAATAGCTGTAATTATTCCAGCCATAATCATGTGGAGGTATTATATTATATCTATTTTCTATAATATCATATGGATAAACATAACTTGTAATGGAATAATCAGTATTAGAATAATTAGTCCAAACATGGATTTTGTCATCATTGGGATTGTCTATAGTTTGATATCCATCGCTTAAAAATCTGATTAATTCATCTTCATATATTGAAGATATCTCTTTCCATTGATGTTCTTCAAGGGCATATTGAAAAAGTATATTATAAGATTTGCTATATCCAAAAACTCCTTTAGCATTGCTGAATAGACGTACATCGTATCCTAATTGATCAGCGTTATTATGACTTGTCATTTCTTTTGTCAAAGGATTGAATTCCAACATTCTTCCATTGTTGTCATATATATATCCTTTGCCATTATAACCGCAACAGTTACCACATTGGCTTCTGTGTAAACTCTCACTCATTTCCATAAGTTTTTGAGCTTTTTCCCAATCATCCGGATTTTCACCTTTCTGTAGCTGTTCAACCTCTATAGACGATATATACCATACTATAGTCCATTTATTCGTTATTGTGTTATACTCATAAATGACTTGATTGTCCCATGGACGGTCATTGTTTATATTTTCATAGTATTCTATTTTCATATATAAACACTCGTCTATACAAAACAGGAAACGATCTCTTATGTCATAACCTGTAATATTATCAGGAATATTGTTGATTATCTGGAGATTTGCGTTACGGCAATTTACAATGGGCACAACGGGATCTTCCTCACAAGAGGTAAACATAATGATTGCTATAATAAATAGCAGTTTCGTGCAATATATAGATTGTTTCATAATATTTATATTCATTAAATTAATTGCTTATCTTCCAAATACATAACCAATGCCGATGGTGGCTTCCATATATTTACCGAAACCATCATCCGGGATACCAAAAGTGACACCTGCAGAAAGAGATATGAATTTATATCGGCCTATCAGACCAGCTTCAAACATGCCACCGGAATGGTTTTGAACCGTTTGATATTCACCTTTGTCGTATGAAGGAGCATCCGGAGAAATTTGCCAATCCAACGTACGGAAAATGTATCCTCCTCCAAAATAGAGGTATATCGGTTTGGCTAACCTTGTCATAAATCCACCCAAGGTTGAAAGGTGATGCTTTTCTACTTTTCCGGAATAAATTCCGTAGGGATTGCTAGGACCATTCCAGTCGACTGCCGGACTGCCGTTGGTTCGTATGCTGATATAGCCACCTGCTTTCCGGCAAATACCTGCCATGAGTCCGAAAGAAGTTTGTTTACCGCCTTTGAAGGCTGTACCATATTGTGCCGTTAAAAAGACATTCGCCTTTTGTCTTTCAAGAGCAAACTGCACATTGTTTGTTTCGGTCGGTCTGATTTCTATTTCCCGTTCTTGCGGCAAATACCAAGAGCGTTCGGCACGTACCGTGTATTTACCTACATTGATGGTATCGGATTGATAAGGGGCATTCCCTATCATTTCCTTGTTGATATAAATTTTGGTGTGGTCCTTGTTAGAATTTACCGTCATAAAACCGTATGTAGGTTGCAAAGCCACATTCAAAGCACTCGGACGTTCAGGAACAATGTCGAAAGTACCTTTTTCTTCTGTGTGATGAGGAGCGACAACACGGTAATTATGCTGTCCTAGAGGAAGGACTTTTGAGAAAGCTCCGTTGTCATTTGTGTTTTGCAGTTCATCATCGATATAGATGCGCGCTTTGGATGGAGAATAGTTCATCATCAACGCCTGTTCGGTTGCCTTCTTTTCCACAATACGTTCGATGATTTGTGTACCGTTACTTTGAATTTCCGGAACGAATAATCTGAGTTCATAAACGGTTGCCTTATCGATCGATTCGTTGTAGAAGTAATTTCGGATGATTCCGAAACGTTCATGTTTAATGGTGATGCGCTTCGAACCGTGTGGTACGTAGAGCCAGATTTCACCCGGCTGGTCTTCGCGTGCTACGATTCCTAAGGCATCCGGCTCAAAAAAGAGTGCTTTGTCTTTGGTCACAACTTTAATAATAGCACATAAATCATTGTTTTGATCACGTTTAGGTGCTGTAACTCTTGCTGTAATATCGTTTTCCAATCTTCGAAAACTGACAATTGAAATCTCTTCTACAGGCTTTTCTGTTGCAGCATCGGTTATGACCGAGTCTGTTTGTTGTACTGATATGCTGTCCTGGTTAATGGCTTCCTGTGCAAAGCTGATACAGGAGAAGCCCATGGACAATAGCGTGAAAACGATTTGTTTTCTCATATTATTAAGAATATAAGTTGATTTTGTTCCTTTTTTCGCTGGCGAAGGTACAAAATTTTTATAATTAAAAAACAAATGTTTCTGTATTTTTATCTTAATTGTCGGTTACACACGATGCATCCAGATGGATAGTATTTTTTGTTTAATAGTGACTATGTTGAAAAATGATACAATAATGAATAGTATAAATCCTGTGATAAAGGCTGGCCAGAGAGAGCCGGTTTCCATTTGTGGAAAGAGTAAACCGAGTGTATTGATATATATACTACGTATCCAGGTTACTAAACCGAAAGAAAGCAGAAGTACTAATATATTAAGCCCTAAAGTAAGAGTCTGGTAGGGTCGTGCTACCCGCGTAGGGCTGTAGCCGATCAATAATAAATTCTCTAACTTGGAAGTGTTCTTTTGTAAAAGAAGGTAGATGCTGAGCATCAAAATATAGAATGAGAGAATACTGATAAAGAGTCCCACCCCTAAGACGATACCTATAATCAGGCGTAGAAAATAAGTCGTTTTTCCGGCATCCAGTTTTCCGTCTTCTGTTTCATATCCTTTTTGCTGGAAATATTGGGCAATCTTTGCATCTGCAGGATTTCCTACTTCGATGATGAGGCGTGATGGAGTCGCTTTTGTTTCCGGAGAGAAGTTCCGGTTAGCCCATTCCATAAAATCTTCAGGTACTAATATTGTATTCAAACGGTTGGAGAAACCTACGATATTTCCTTTGAATTGTTCGGCTCGCCCGTTGCCGCGCAATAATATATCCATTTGAACAAGGCTCATTAAACCTTCGGATAATTTAGGTAAACTACGGCTTTGGGCGAACCCGAAATTATATAGATTCAGATAATTGCGTGGAATAATGATTGGAATAGTATGGCTATCTTTGTTAAAATGCCATTTGTCCAATTTTACATCTACAAATTCATTCGGTACGGATTCAAAAAACATGTCAGTTGAGAGATGGATGCCTGCTTCTTGCATACCGAGACCAGCCGATACTTTAAATTGGGAAGGAATAAAAGCACCTATCGACTTGGTAAAGGATTGTTTTTCCAAATCATTGATTTCCTGTTCAGAGAAAGTGTTGTTCTTACCAGTAAAAGAACCTAAAGTACTGACTTTCTTGGTGACAATAATGTAGTCTCGCTTCATAAAACTGTCGCCTTCAGTAAATACCGGTAGGATATCTTTATAAAATTGTACACCAAGCAGCACGATCGTCATGCCGAAAAGGTTTGCAAGAAAAAAGCCGGCTAACTGACCGATACTGATATGTTGACGAAGTAACTTCCAGATAAGTTTCATGTAGATAATATTTATAGCTTCAACACTTTATTATAGGGCAACTCTATGTGTTTACCGATTGATGTAACGATAACCCCTGCTCCTTGCTTTTTTACCTCTTCTTTGAGTAAGGCACTCATTATTTGTCCGTTGCTATCATCAAGGTGACTGATCGGTTCATCCAGGAAAATGAAATCAAAAGGCTGGCAAAGAGCGCGGATAAATGCAATTCGTTGTTGTTGGCCATAAGATAATTTACCTGCTTTCGTGTTTAGTTTATCTTCTATACCCATGGCATCGAAGAGGGCTAGTATGTCTTTCTTCTTTTTATAGCCGGTCAGGTTATTTTTCAATTGGATATTTTCAAGTCCGGTAAGTTCGGTGAAGATTCGTAAGTCCTGAAAAAGCATGCTCAATGATTTTTTTCTGATTTCAACCCACTGCTTCACGGTGTAAGCTTTGATATTGGTTTCATCGAAATTGATGATCCCCTGATAATCGTTCCGGTAGCCATAGATGTAACTACATAGAGAAGATTTTCCTGTTCCGGAGGCTGCCTCAATGAGATACATCTCTCCTTTACTAAAAGTGATATCTTGATGCCAGATGTCCGAAGTGATTGAATTACGGTCAGCAAACACTTGGGGAAGTGTTTGCTGAAGGTGGATACTTTCCATATATTAGTCTCAATTATTTTACATACCGGTGAACTTCTTTGCAAAGTCTACAATCAGTTTTAAGGCGTTGACATCCTTGTTTTTCAGAATTAGGTCGATGTTAGCAATATTGTTACCATCGCTGCTTGCTTCGAAATAACTTATTTGTGATGCCAGATTATAGTACATTTGGTATTCTTCTCCACCGAATCCCACCATCATCTTTACGACAGGGAGTTCAAGGATTGCATTCATATTGATGACCATAAAGAAATTTTTTCCTTTCATATCCGAGGCATACTCTGTGTCTTTAATTGATTTTTCTACAGGTTTGCCGATACTCTTATAAAGGAGTTCGTCATTTGTTGCATACATTTGTTTGTCTTTGATGCCAAAGAACAAGTTCATTTGTCTGGATTTGAAAACGTATTCGTCTTCACCCAGTTTCACAATATCCTCACCTCTGTTCAGATTCAATGCTTTTTTGTTGTCATAAAGTGCTTTTAAAGCATTTCCGTTTTTTACATCGGCATAGACAGCAAAAGTAGGAGCATTATTCATCGTGAAGTTGATCAATCCAGCAGATATATCTCCATTGAATGATGCGAATAACTCTTTTATTTCGTCAGCTTTGGCCAGTGAGAATGTGTTACGGAAATCCGGATTATCCTGTAATAGATTGTAAGTCTCTTCACCGTTAGCACCTACATTCATAAATGCGATGGTTGACGCTGGGAAGTATTTCAAGAATGTACTATTTAATTTTTTTGTAGCTTGTTGTTGCTTTTCCAGCATTGCCATTACCTCTTTGTTGTCTGTGTAGTATTCGCTTTGCATTGCAATTTTGCCTTTCTCAAAGCTTAGGCTACCTAGTATCATCAGGTCTTTTGGATCTATGTTGATACCGGACATGCTCATGGCAGTATTCAATTGGCGGGCATACATTTCCGGAAGAGCGGCAAAAGAAGCTAAAACGTTGATGTCGCCTTTTTGTTTCTGCATCTTCTGGAAGCCTGTATTACCGATGATACTGTTCTCACCGGTTTGTTTTAACAAAGATCCGATAACTTTTACTGCATTATCCATTTGCGAATTACTATTGACATGTACTAACATAGCCACGCTTTCATTGAAAGCCAAGATATCATTGGTCCCTATTTTTGTTTGACTGAATCCGTCTGAAGTTTCTACCGGTTGGCACAGTTGCTCTTTTACCATAACTTCCAATGAAGCTTCCAATTTATCCCGGTCTGTTACTTTTCCCAGCAGCGAAGTATAAGGAAAAGAGGGCGACGTGAAATAATATATGGGAGCCTCGATATCAATTCCCGATTCTTTAGGATTATTGATAACTTTTTCTATCTGTTGAAATGAAGCAGCGTTGATTCCTCCTTTTAAAGCTTCGATTATCTTTTGTTTTGCAGCTTCATTTTCCTTGTCTTTCAAACCGGATTTATCTATAAGTGATTTCAGGTTGATGGAAGCTACGGCTGATGCGTCAGCGGGAATTGCGTTTGTATAATCTGCTTGTTTTGAGCAGGATGCCATGAATACAATCAGTACTGCCAGCACCGAAAGTCGGGAAATCATTTTCTTTACCATAACTATATCTTGTTTAAAGGTTGATATTTATAAATGTTGCCATTCTTTTCCTATATATCTCATTGACTGGAGATAAAGGATTATTGATTTATTAGATTGACCGTATGACATGCCACTAAAGCAGCAGTTTCGGTTCGTAATCTTGAGTTTCCCAAGCTGATGGGTTGAAATCCGTTCTCAATTGCCTTAGCTACTTCTTCTTCGCTGAAATCACCTTCCGGACCTATCAGTATTAAAGTATCTTCTTCCGGTTTAAGTACATGTTTTAATAAAGGCTTCTCATCTTTATAGCAATGTGCAATAAATTTTTGTCCGCGGAAATCCTGAGAAATGAAAGTATTGAAATCTGTCATTTCGTTTAATCTCGGTCTGTAAGCTTTGAGAGACTGCTTGACAGCTGAAATTACGATCTTTTCAATGCGGTCCGTTTTGATTACTTTTCGTTCTGAATAGCGACAGTTGAGGAAAGTCAATTCATCAATACCGATTTCTGTGGCTTTTTCGGCAAACCATTCATTACGATCCATATTTTTGGTCGGTGCCATGGCAATGTGTAAATGCCCTGATCGTAAAGGAGGTTGGGGAAGGGTTTCGAGAAGTTTGACCAAACATCGTTTATTGGTCGCTACCGTAATTTCTGCCCGGTAAAAGTTGCCTTCACCATCGGTTAGCCTGATTTCGTCTCCCGGGGTAAGTCGTAATACGCGGACACAGTGCAGAGCTTCCTCTTCGGGAAGTTCTGCTTTGGTTTTTATATCGGGGGTGTAGAATACGTGCATATTCGGGGTTATTTGTTCCGGTTTATTTCATCACGTAACCGGGCTGCAAGTTCATAATTTTCTTCTTTGATGGCTTGTTCTAAAGCTTGTTCCAGACTTTCCTTATCGGCAGGTTCTGAGATTTCTTCTTCTTCGGTAGTAGACGTTTCCGACACGTCCAAGTGCAAGCGCTCTTTTTCAAGAATAGATTCATAAATATAAATGGGACAGTCGGAACGGACTGCCAGTGCAATGGCATCCGAAGTTCGTGAATCGATACGTATGATCTCATCGTCTCTTTTTAAATAGATATATGAGTAGAAAACTCCTTCTTTTGCCTTGTAAATGAGTACTCTGAGTATTTTGGTTCCAAGTACGTTTAAACATGTGTAGAATAGATCATGCGTCAACGGACGTGGAGCCTTGATTCCTTTAAGGCATAAGGCGGTAGCTTGTGCTTCGGCCGGCCCTATGATGATAGGTAGCTGCCGTTCACCGTCAACTTCTCCCAAAACCATGGCGTAAGCACCAACCTGCGCTTGGCTGTTGGAGATATTTAATACTTGTAATTCTATTTTTTTGTCCATTTTTTACTTCCTACTTAATTCTTCAGGATTATGTTTGTATCTGAACACTAAAGCAAACAATATTCCTATTATTAATGCGTAGCCGGCAAATATAAACCAGATATCAGGCCATTCACGGCTCACCAACATTCCATCGTCGTATACTGAAAAGGCATCTACCACGGCACCACTGGCGTAGCCTCCGATAATTGCTCCCAGACCATTGGTCATTATGAAAAACAGACCTTGCGCACTGGCACGGATAGCCGGCTTGGCTTCTAATTCAACAAACAGGGAACCCGAAATGTTGAAGAAGTCGAACGCCATTCCGTAAACTATCATCGAAAGTATCAACATCCACAGTCCCGATCCAGGATCGCCTAATCCGAAAAGCCCGAATCTGAATACCCAGGCGAACATGCTGATCAACATTACACGTTTTATCCCGAAATGTTTCAGAAAGAAAGGGATGGCGAGGATAAACAGTGTTTCGCTCATTTGTGAAATAGAAAGAAGGATGACTGAATGTTTAACTCCAAAAGAGTTTGCATATTCGGGGATGGAAGCAAAACTGCCTAAAAAGAGGTCGCCATAAGAATTTGTGATTTGTAGCGCAGCCCCCAATAACATGGAAAAAAGGAAAAAGATTGCCATCTTCTTGCGTTTGAAAAGTACCAATGCATCCAGTCCAAATGCCGAGAGCATCGATTTATTTTCACTTTTAGTGGGAGGACAGGCGGGAAGAGTGAATGAATATAGTCCTAAGAGAAATGCCGCGGCACCTCCGACATAGAGCTGGGCACAGGAGGACTTAAATCCTGTGAGGTCTACTGCCCACATTGCACAGATAAAGCCAATGGTCCCCCACACACGTATGGGAGGAAAGTCTTTTACAATTTCACATTTGTATTGTTCTAGGGCATTGTAAGATACAGTGTTCGCCAATGAAAGAGTGGGCATATACACCAATAGATTGAGCAACATCGCCCAGTACATGTGGGTATAGTCCGTAGCAGTTGAAGCGTAGAAGAGGCATCCTGCACCCAAGAGATGCAGTATTCCGTATAACCTTTCTGCATTTACCCACTTATCTGCAATAATGCCTGTCAGTCCTGGCATGATCAGTGAAGCGATACCCATGGTGGCAAAGATAGCCCCTATTTGTCCACCTTCGAAATGCAGGACGCTGCCCATGTAGCCACCCAATGAAATTAACCACGATCCCCACACAAAGAATTGTAGGAAATTCATAATAATCAATCTGTACTTGATGCTCATATTTATTTTTTTTAATTACACGTGATGAACTACAGGCTACAAAGAAATCCATTATATCCTACTTGAAGGCATTTTGGAATTGTTCGTATCTTATAATTTTGTCAATATAGCTGCAAATATAATGTTTTTCGTTGATTGTGTACCAAATGAAGATGAGAAAAGCTGTATATGGTAGGGAATAAAAGTGTAGGTAGGTATATATAAAAAAGAAGGCTATCTATCCCAGACAGCCAATCTTTGTTAACCTTAAATCTAATACCATGAAAAACACAGTGCAAAGATAGTGGGTTTTATGTTTTAAAACATAATATTTTGATGGATTTCTATCGGATGTTAACTCTAATTAACTTTGATGCCTTCTGTATTATGTTATAGCGTGTCATTCTACGTAAAGAACTAGCCCTTTCAGGTATTCTCCTTCCGGATGGTAGATGTTTACCGGATGATCCGCAGGTTGTGTCAGTTGGTGCAGGATGCGCACACTGCGTCCCGACATTGCGGCCGCGGTAAATACCGCAGTGCGGAAATTGTCCTTGGTGACGACCTGCGAACAAGAAAATGTAAAGAGGATACCGCCCGGTTTGATCTTCTCAAATGCTTTGGCGTTCAGTTTCCGATAACCCTGCAAGGCATTGCGCAGTGCATCTTTATGTTTGGCGAATGCCGGTGGATCGAGGATGATGAGATCGTATTGATCACCCATTCGGTCAAGGTATTTGAAGGCATCTTCTGCAAAGGCTGCATGGCGCTGATCCCCAGGGAAGTTAAGTTCTACATTTTGGTTTGTCAGATCAATGGCTTTAGACGAACTGTCTACCGAATGCACGAGCTTAGCTCCCCCTCGCATTGCATAAAAAGAGAATCCTCCGGTGTAACAAAACATATTCAGTACAGATCGGTCTTTGGCATATCGTTCCAGTAAAGCTCGATTTTCACGTTGGTCTACAAAAAAACCGGTTTTTTGCCCCTTCAGCCAGTCCACATGGAACTGTAATCCGTATTCACGGGCTATGTTGTCATTGCTTCCTCCTTTCAGAAAACCGTTCTCCGGAAAAAGATCAGCCTTGAACGGCAGGGTCGTTTCCGATTTGTAGTAGATATTCTCGATTTTATCGCCCATAACTTCTGATAATGCTTCGGCTATGGTCATGCGGTCGACATGCATGCCTGCGGAATGAGCTTGCATGACAGCGGTTTTAGCATAAATATCTATGACCAATCCGGGTAGGTTGTCTCCTTCACCGTGTACAAGGCGGTAGGTGTCGTTGGACGGATTTGTGGCAATGCCGATGCTGCGTCGCATGTCATAAGCTATTTCTAACTTGCGTTTCCAAAAATCATGATCGACAGGTTCTTGCTTGAAAGAAAGTACCCGTACAGCGATGCTGCCTATTTGAAAATGTCCTTCTGCAATGAATTCATTTTTGGAAGTGTACACTTCTACTACTTCCCCTTCTTCGGGCTCTCCATCGAAACGGGCGATGGCACCAGAAAAGATCCAGGGGTGAAAACGTTTTAATGATTCCTCTTTGCCGGGTTTGAGGTAAACTTTATACATGGATTTACGAATTACAAATTTATGAATTATTTTGGTTCTGAAATGAGGGCTTCTTCTTTTTCTATTTCAAAGTCCCCCGTTTGTTTTAGTTTCTGTAACAAGTTGTATATGTTCAGGCAAGCCCACGCGTCTGTAGCAGCATATTGTTTCTGTGCGTCTGTGAGTACATCGGCTTCCCAATTAGAAAGACGTTGCGACTTCGAAATTTTCTTATTAAACAAGATGCCGTATATCTTTTGTAAACTTTTATCTTGAATACCGAATGCCCGGACAAACTCTTGAAGTTCGATGCATCCCTGCTGATTGAAGGGAGCGCGCTTATGTAACATCATAAAGTCATCACGCAAAGAGAGTCCTATTTTCATGACTGCCGGGTTCTCCAATAGACCTATCAGCGATTGGGTCAGACCTGTCATGTTCAGACGGAATAGGAAACAGCATTCATCGGAAGATATTTGTAGCAATGCTACTTTATGGTTCTGACCTTTGGTAAAAGAAGGACGTGTCTCGCTATCTATCCCCAGTACAGATTGGGCTTGTAGATAAGCTACTGCTTTATCGGTTTCTTTTTCGCTTTGGATCACGTGTATGGGACCTTCGAAAAGAACTTTCGGCAGTTCTTTTATCTCTTCTTTACTTATCGTTCTTCTTATTACCATTTTCTTGTGTTTCTTATTTATCATCGTGGCAATGGCAGTTGTGATCGTGACAGTCACAATTGTCCTCACAGTGACAATCATCGTTCTCGCAGTTGCAACCTTCATTGTCCGGCTCGTAATCCTCACCGCTTTCTTCTATTTCATCCTCTTCGTCCGGCTCTTGATTGTATTTGACATCGTGTAAAGCCCGCAACGTGTTTACCAGCTTTTGTCCCCAAAGCATTCCGAAATTTTCCTGGCAGATAGCAAGTGAATCGTTCATCGTTTCATTCAGCCCAAGTTGGAATACAAAGATGAAATCGCGGATATCCTGATATATATCAGCTAAATCCTCTGAAATGTTCTTTTTGATAGGTTGGTCGCTATAAGCCATGTCGGGAAGGAAAACCTCAAGGTAATCATCCTTTTCCGCCATGATGTCGGCTATGTTCAGGCGGATTATTTCGTACGTATCTTCTGTGACATATGTCTCAGGTGTTTCCTCGCCTATCGTCTCGCATTTCGGGAGCATAGAGGCTTTGAGATACAGTAACGGAAGAATTTTCAGAGAAGTGTCAACGAACTTTTTTCGTTTCATTTCTCCGGCCTGTTCCAAAAATACACAGAATTCTGCAGCTACCGTTACGAACTCTATGACGTTTTTATCAAAAATAACCTGACTTTCTTTTTTCATATTTACTTGAATTGAGATGCAAAGATAGGAAAAAAAATGAGAATGGGAAAGGGGGAAATCATGCGAAAAAAAGCATATAAAACTTGAACGGTACTTTGAACGGTCGTATCCTTTGCAATGATCTGAATATTAGTGGGTAATAAGGAAACTGAAAAAGGAGTTTGAACGGCAGTTTGAACCAATAAAATATATATTAAAATAAAGACATGTGCATTTTTGATGATCAAGATGAACAATCCTCCGAGGATATTCGCTTTTCCTCGGAGGATAATTTCTTTTCTTAAGGGCAAAAAAATGCTCTCTTTTTATCTATTTTGGGAAATACCGATCTTCGGTTTGCTAACTTGATTTGTTTTATTACTTTTGCAATTCGATAACTATAGATTTTATTAAGGTACAGATACATGGTAAAAAAGAAATCAGATACAGCAACTGAACCCAAAGTTCCTAGTGCAAATAAGTTTGTTGCATTCTTTAAAAGTGAAACCATTCATTTTGTGATCGGCTTGGTGCTGGTCATTTTTTCTGTTTATTTATTATTGGCTTTTTCTTCGTTCTTTTTTACGGGGGCGGCCGACCAAAGCATCATTGACAGCGGAAATCCGCATGATCTGTCGGTTGTCAACAATCATGTGAAGAATTATGCCGGTTCCCGGGGCGCGCAATTGGCGAGTTATCTCATCAATGACTGTTTTGGTATTTCTTCTTTCTTCATCCTTGTTTTTCTGGCGGTTGCCGGCTTGAAACTGATGCGGGTGCGTATAGTCCGTTTATGGAAATGGTTTATCGGTTGCGGATTATTGCTGATCTGGTTTTCGGTGTTCTTTGGGTTCGCATTCATGGATAATTACCAGGACTCTTTTATTTACCTGGGCGGCCAGCATGGATATAATGTGGCTAACTGGTTAGTTTCACAGGTCGGGCAACCCGGTGTATGGATGATTTTGCTGATTACTGCGATTTGTTTTCTCATTTATATCAGCACCCGAACGGTTGTTTGGCTTCGTAAGCTTTTTACGCTTAGTTTTCTGAAACGTACAAAGAAGGAGCAGGAAGAGCCTGTTGTTTCTGCCGAACAGCCAAAGGCTGAATTCAGTAATCCCAAGCCGCAGGAGGTAGAGTTTTCCGTAGACCGTACTTTCCAACAAACACCTCCGAAAGAAAAGAAACCGAAAGAAGCGGAAGTGAAGACTCCGGAATTTATCGTACCGGGTGAAGCCGATCCTGTTGTTAAAGAAGAGGATGCAGAAGAAGTTACAATGATTTTCGAACAGACCACGCCCGACCCGCTACCGCCTTTTGTCAAGGAGGAAGTAGGTAATGAGCCTGAATTTGAGGTTGAGGCTGCTGTGGACGAAGATTATCATGGACCTGAAAAAGAACCTTATAATCCGAAACTCGATCTTGAGAATTACCGTTTCCCCGGTATCGAACTGATGAAGCATTATGAAAATAATGAGCCGACCATAAATATGGAGGAACAGAACGCAAATAAGGATAAAATTATCAACACTTTACGTAGTTTCGGCATAGAGATCAGTACCATTAAAGCAACGGTAGGACCGACGGTAACTCTTTATGAAATTACTCCGGAACAGGGGGTGCGTATCTCTAAAATCCGTGGATTGGAAGATGATATCGCTTTAAGCCTCTCCGCACTGGGTATCCGTATCATTGCTCCTATTCCGGGTAAAGGAACGATCGGTATCGAAGTGCCGAATTCCAACCCGAAGATCGTTTCCGGGCAGAGTGTCATTGGAAGTAAGAAATTCCAGGAATCGACTTATGAACTGCCTGTGGTTTTAGGGAAGACGATCACTAACGATGTCTTCATGTTCGATCTTTGCAAGATGCCGCATGTGCTTGTGGCCGGTGCTACCGGACAAGGTAAATCCGTAGGGTTGAATGCCATTATTACCTCTTTGCTTTACAAAAAGCATCCTGCCGAATTGAAGTTCGTATTAGTCGATCCGAAGAAGGTGGAGTTCAGTATATATTCCGTAATCGAGCATCACTTTCTGGCTAAACTGCCTGATGGAGAAGATGCTATCATAACGGATGTGACTAAAGTGGTACAGACATTGAATTCTGTCTGCGTGGAGATGGACACTCGTTATGATCTGCTCAAGATGGCGCATGTCCGGAACATAAAGGAATATAACGAAAAGTTTATCAATCGTCGGTTGAATCCCGAAAAAGGCCATAAATTTATGCCTTATATTGTGGTTGTTATCGATGAGTTCGGTGATCTGATCATGACTGCCGGCAAAGAGATAGAATTGCCGATTGCCCGTATTGCCCAGTTGGCACGTGCTGTAGGTATCCATATGATTATTGCTACTCAACGTCCGACTACGAACATTATTACTGGTACGATCAAAGCCAATTTCCCGGCTCGTATCGCGTTCCGTGTATCGGCCATGATGGATTCGCGTACGATCCTTGACCGTCCGGGAGCCAACCAGTTAATAGGTCGTGGAGACATGCTCTTCCTTCAGGGTGCAGATCCGGTACGTGTGCAGTGCGCCTTTATCGATACCCCGGAGGTGGAAGAGATCACCAAGTTTATCTCCAAACAACAAGGATATCCGACTGCTTTCTTCTTGCCCGAATATGTGAGTGAAGACGGAGGCAGTGACCTGGGAGATGTGGACATGGGAAGGCTTGATCCTTTGTTTGAAGATGCCGCGCGGCTGATTGTCATTCACCAGCAAGGATCTACTTCTTTGATACAACGCAAGTTCTCGATCGGTTATAATCGTGCGGGGCGTATTATGGATCAGTTGGAGAAAGCCGGAATTGTCGGCCCCACACAGGGTAGCAAGGCGCGGGATGTCCTTTGCGTCGATGAAAATGACCTTGAGATGAGATTGAACAATTTGCAATAAACGAGCGTTAATATAACAAATGAATAAGTACATTTTTAGCATTTTGTTAGCTTTACTAAGTTTGCCTGTGTTTGCCCAAAAACAGACGCAGGCAAAACTTGTGCTTGATAAAACTGCTGCTGCTTTTGAAAAGGCCGGAGGTGTAAAAGCGGAGTTTACCGTACAAGCTTTTAATAAAGGCCGTTCGGTAGGAGTGACCAACGGGACTATCGAATTGAAAGGAGAAAAGTTTTTCCTGAAAACGAGCGAGACTATTTCGTGGTTTGATGGCAAAACGCAATGGAGTTATCTTACCGGCAGTGATGAGGTGAACATCAGTACCCCTACAGAGGCGGAATTGCAGGGCTTGAATCCGTATGCATTTCTCTACCTTTATAAGAAGGGGTTCGATTATGAACTAGGTAAAGTAGATCGTTTCCGAGATAATGGGGTATATGAGGTTATATTGAGATCGGCAAATAAGAAACAGGAATTATCGCATATTGTGCTTTATGTGATGAAAGATACTTATGAACCTGTCTATATCAAGCTCGATCTGCGCGACGGGAGCCGGAATGAGATAACGATCAATTCTTATCACACGGGACTTAAATTGCCCGATTCTGTTTTTGTATTCGATAAAAAAGAGTATCCGACTGCCGAGGTCATCGATCTGAGATAATTATGTTAAGCGTACAGGATTAAAATGCAAATAATAAATCGCAAATAGTGAATCATTAAATAGTAAATATTATGATGGAAACAGAAAAAGTAAAATGCCTGATCATTGGTTCGGGACCTGCCGGTTATACGGCAGCAATATACGCAGGACGTGCAAACTTGTCGCCCGTGCTTTATGAAGGAATTCAACCGGGTGGCCAGTTGACGACTACCACGGATGTAGAAAATTTCCCCGGATATCCCGAGGGGATCAGCGGTACTCAACTCATGGAAGATTTGCGTACACAGGCTACACGTTTCGGAGCAGACATCCGTTTCGGTATTGCAACAGCATCAGATTTAAAAGAAGCTCCCTATAAAGTGACGATTGATGGTGAAAAGGTGATTGAAACCGAATCCCTGATCATCGCAACCGGAGCAACTGCTAAATATCTCGGATTGCCGGATGAAAAGAAATATGCCGGTATGGGAGTAAGCGCTTGTGCTACTTGTGACGGATTTTTCTATCGTAAGAAAGTGGTGGCTGTTGTCGGTGGCGGTGATACGGCTTGTGAAGAAGCTATCTATCTGGCCGGCTTGGCTTCCAAAGTTTACTTGGTTGTTCGTAAGTCTTATCTTCGTGCCTCTAAAATCATGCAGGAACGTGTGATGAAGCATGATAAGATTGAAGTTTTGTTTGAACACAATGCAGTAGGACTTTTTGGAGAGAATGGCGTAGAAGGCGTAAATCTTGTAAAACGTTGGGGAGAACCGGATGAAGAACGTTATTCGCTTCCGATTGACGGATTTTTCCTGGCTATCGGACATAAACCGAACTCTGAAGTTTTCAAACCTTATATTGCTACGGACGAAGTAGGATATATCATTACTGAAGGGGATAGTCCCCGTACTCAAGTTCCCGGAGTTTTTGCAGCCGGTGATGTGGCCGATCCTCATTACCGTCAGGCTATTACGGCAGCCGGTAGTGGTTGTAAGGCTGCTATCGAAGCGGAACGCTATTTATCGGAAAAGGGCCTGATATAAGGGAAGGAAGTATTAAGAAGAAAGAACTAAGAAGGGATGCAGGATGGAAAGTTGTGCAGCCGCTTCTTGGTTTATGAACTTATTAATTGATTGATATAATATAAGGCAGCTGATTTGCAATGAATCGGCTGCCTTTTGTTGTTCTTTGGATAAGAATGTTTTTTGGATATCACCCGAGGGCGAGATTTATCAATAGACTTCTATTTCATCGATATAAAGGTCTGCTTGTATGATTTCTTCCGGAGTATCTCTACGGCAATCGATTCCGTTACGTATGACTCCTCCGTTGCGAAGAGTAAGTCTTACATAGGTGGCTTGGATAGGGGAGAACGTGATTGAATCAGTAAAAGCTTTCCGTCCGGTTTCCGGTAATTGGCGGGAAAATGGAGTTGTTGCTACTTCATTGAATTGCTTTCCATCGTCCGAAACTTCTACTGTAGCACTGCTTACTGGTAAAACTCGATATGCCGGATTGAAAAGGGAGCCGAAGACCACTTTGCTGATCTCTGTCGGCTTGTCGAGTTGCACGCTGAATATGACTTCTTTGCATTGATCGTTCATGCTAAAGCTGCACCACGGAGCATATGAAGCATTGTTTCCCCGTTTTCCATTTGTAAGGCCGAATGTTGTCTTATCCGCTCCTAATTTATCGTTCTCTCCGAAGGTATCTCCTTTCGCCCAGCCCATCTCGGGTATTACGGAGTAGGTTTTACCGCTGATTAAATTTCCATAAAGTGGTTTATGGCGGACTTTTCCCAACATCTTTCCATCTTTAAAGGCTGCTGTTTTCAGATCGATATTGTTTTGCAACGGGAAAGGTTGCGTATAAAGTGTCGATTTCTCTGTCGGTTCGCTGCCGTCCGTTGTATAGTAAATCTGAGCGTCCGGATAATATGTTTCTAAAATGACGTTGAGAATGTTGTCTTCTACATGTGTGTTAATGTTCACATCAAAGAAATTACGGCACGCTTTCACGTCCAATATCTCCAGACGGTCGAATTCACCGGTCATGCGTTGGCAGAAATTTTTCCAATCTTTGTTTTTGTTCAGTGTCCAGCCCGACTCGGCGATGGCAACCGCTTTAGGGAAAATCTGATAGTCACGTCGGTCGTTGCTCTGCATGTATTCCGTCCATGAATTGCCTTGTATACCGATGATATGCTCTTTTACCAGTTCGTCCGCATCATCTTCTACCGGATTGTAATTGTAGGTCATTTTTAATGTGACATATCCTCCGATGGTAATCGGTGCAATTTCCGGATCTTCCTGGTAATAATCTACGTACATATACGGGCTTGGTGTCATGATGGCATTGTGTCCCAATTTGGCAGCGTTCATTCCGCCTTCCACACCTCTCCATGACATGACGGTTGCGTTGGGAGCTAAGCCACCTTCCAGTATTTCATCCCAGCCGATGATATTGCGTCCTTTACTATTCAGATATTTCTCCATCCGGGTCACGAAATAGCTTTGCAGCTTTTCTTCTTTCGTATGTAATTTACCGTCAGCAGGATTTGGAGATGTGTCATCCTTCAATCCCAATTCTTTAATGAGCTTCTGGCAATGTCCACATGCTTTCCATGCATCTTTCGGACATTCGTCACCTCCTATATGAATATAGCTGCTCGGGAATAACTCAACAACTTCATCCAGTACCCCTTCGAGGAATTTGAAAGTTTCTTCTTTGGGGCAATACACCTGCTCGAATATCCCCCACGTACCGGATACATCGTAGGTCGTATCGGGCGTACATGAAAGTTCCGGGTAGGAGGCAATCGCGGCCAAAGCATGTCCCGGCATCTCTATTTCAGGAATGACAGTGATGTATTTGCTTGCAGCATAGGCTACGACATCTTTGATTTGTTCCTGTGTATAGTAGCCTCCGACTTCCTTCCCATCGAAAACTTGTGGATAATTAGTATAATAATAATCTATTAAAGTCTCTTTTCTTTTAGAACCGATTTCCATTAGCTTAGGGAACTTCTTGATTTCGATTCTCCATCCTTGATCATCGCTCAAATGCCAATGAAATGTGTTCATCTTGTGCATGGCGAGCATATCGATGAATTTGTAGACATATTCTATCGGAGAGAAGTTGCGGCACACGTCCAACATCATCCCCCGGTAAGCAAAGCGGGGGGAATCTTCTATTTCTACTGCGGGAACCGACCAGTTAACTTGCTTGTCACGCGTGTTTCCATAAATCGCTGCCGGCAAGAGTTGATAAAGGGTTTGGACACCGTAGAAAAATCCGTTAGGTTCTGAAGCCGTAACCGTGATAGAGACAGGGGTTACGGAGAGTTTGTACCCTTCTTGGGACATCCCTTCTTGGGTGATAAACGTGATTGAAGGGCCGGTTTGCTCCTTATCCGTACGTTCCAACGCAAGTCCGGATGTTGCGGACAGGCGGTTGATGAGGCTATCAGCAATCGATTGTACTTCCGGAGTACAGCCTGCGGTGATGACCTTTACCTTTTTGTTCAGTTCAAAACGTCCTTGTTGAGGGATCATTTGGTTGGGTAGCGGAACGATGTTGTACTCGTTCACGGTTTCTTTTGACTCTTTACATCCGGGGGTGATGAACAACAGGGACAAAAGAAGGAATGAAATTCCTTTTCTCATGGTAGAAAATGTGTGTTAAGTTATTGAATTGAGATGATATAATTATCCGATTTTGCTGATTTTCTTCAGCTTTTCTTCATCAATGATTTTGATCTTTCTTCCGTCTATGGTGATAAGGCGTTCGGTCGCAAAATTTGATAGTGTACGGATCGCATTCGAAGTGGTCATGTTTGATAAATTTGCCAGATCTTCACGAGAGAGATAAATACTCAATGTAGAGCCGTCTTCTTCAAGTCCGTAACTTTCTCTGAGGAATAAGAGTGATTCGGCCAGTCGGCCCCGGATGTGTTTTTGGGTTAGATTGACAGTCCGTTCATCGGCAACTCCGAGATCGATCGATAATTGACGAATGAAGAACATCGCTAAATCGTTGTTCTGGGTGACTAGCTTCATGATAGCGCTCATTGGTATTAAGCCGACGAGTGAGGGCTCGAAGGCAGCAGCGGCAGTTACAAAATCTTCTTTAGCGAAGAATGCCCGGTATGCGAAATATTCCGTCGGTTTCATCATCCGGATGATTTGACTGCGGCCTCCGACTCCTTCTTTATATATCTTTACCTTTCCACTGAGAAGACACATCAAGTGTGTTGGGGCTTCTCCTTCACAGTAGATTACTTCATTTTTTTTATAATTCTGTAGAGTAAAATTATTCGCCAAAAACTCTCTTTGCTCGTTGTTCAAGGGAGCCCATATATCGGGAAGTTTTTCCGCAATATCTATGTCTGACAAGCTTATCTTTACCATAAGTGCTGCAAAACTGTGTTATAAAGCACAAATGTAGAAAGAATAATTGAGAAAATAAACAAAATGGAAAAAAGAATCATTTTGTAAACAGTAATTCTCTATATTTAGGCAATGGCCAGATTTCATCATCAATTTCCATTTCCAGATGGTCGATATGGTCACGAATTGTTTCCAGGTAAGGCCGTACGGTCTCTTCATAAGCAAAGGCTTTCTCCTGGTAATTTTCTTTGTGATTAGCAATTTTACGGGCTTCCGTCATATCTTTTACCAATACTTTAATGGCTGTAACTCTGTGTGAAATCTCTTTGATAAGTTCTTTACGGTCAGCGCTCATTATTTCATATTCTTCGGGCGTGAATATTTCTTTTATCCCCCTCAGGTTTTCGAGCAGGCGGTTTTGATAACTTACAGCGATGGGTACAATATGATTGATCGCCAGATCTCCCAATACACGGCTTTCAATTTGTACTTTCATCGTGTATTTCTCCAGCTCCACTTCCAAGCGGCAAGCCAGTTCTGTTTCATTAAAAATATGTTCGCCAATCAACACTGCCTTTGATTGCTTGTCTCTGTAGTGCATCAAAGCCTCGGGTACATGGCAGATATTGGTTAGTCCGCGCCGTGCAGCTTCCTGTTTCCATTCTTCGGAATAGCCGTCTCCTTCGAAACGGATCGGTTCGGAGGCAATAATGGTCTCTTTTAGTAGACGGAAGATGGCTTCGTCTTTGCCTATCCCTTCTTCCATCAGTTTTTCGACAGAAGCACGGAATTCATTGAGCTGATTGGCCATGGCGGCATTGATGGCGATCATTGCTGCGGCACAGTTGGAAGATGATCCGGCTGCACGGAATTCGAAACGGTTACCTGTGAAAGCAAAGGGGGACGTACGGTTTCTATCTGTCGTATCGAGCAATATTTCAGGGATGCGTCCGATGCCGAGTTTTAAGGTCGTTTTTTCTTCCGGTGTCATTTTATTGCTTCCTACCTGGCGTACGATTTCGTCCAATGTTGCGGAAAGTTGCGTACCGAGGAAAATGGATAGAATGGCAGGTGGGGCTTCATTGGCTCCCAGGCGGTGGCTGTTTCCTGCACTCATAATGGAAGCACGCAACAGATCTTGATTCTTATAAACCATCATTAAAACGTTGACCAGGAATGTTAGGAAAAGCATATTGCCCTTTGGATTTTTCCCCGGTGCAAAAAGGTTTATGCCTGTATCGGTACAGAGTGACCAGTTGTTGTGTTTTCCCGAACCGTTCACTCCGTTATAAGGCTTCTCATGCAGTAGCACGGCAAAATGATGTTTGCGTGCAATGCGTTTCATTAGGTCCATTACCAATTGATTGTGATCGTTGGCAAGGTTTGCATTTTCGAAAATGGGTGCTAGCTCAAATTGATTGGGCGCAACCTCATTATGGCGAGTCTTAACCGGAATACCCAGTTTATGGCACTCTATTTCGAGTTCTTTCATAAAGGCCGTAACACGTGGTGGAATGGAACCGAAATAATGGTCTTCCAACTGTTGGTCTTTGGCAGAAGAGTGCCCCATCAACGTGCGTCCTGTCAAGCATAAGTCCGGACGTGCATTATATAAAGAAGAGTCAACTAGAAAATATTCTTGTTCCCAGCCCAAATTAGTATAGACACGGGTAATGTTCTTGTCGAATAACTGGCACACTTCCGTTGCTGCCTTGTCAACGGCTGCAAGTGCTTTCAACAATGGAGTCTTATAATCCAAAGCTTCACCGGTGTATGAGATAAAGATTGTCGGAATACAGAGTGTGGTGTCTACAACAAAAGCAGGGGAGGATACATCCCATGCCGTGTATCCGCGAGCTTCGAATGTGTTGCGTATCCCACCGTTAGGAAATGAAGAGGCATCCGGTTCTTGCTGGATCAGTAATTTTCCGGAAAAACGTTCGATCACACCACCGTCTTCACCGAATTCTATAAAGCCGTCGTGCTTTTCGGCCGTACCGTCCGTTAACGGTTGGAACCAATGGGTGTAATGAGTCACATTGAGTGATTTAGCCCAGCTTTTCATGCCGTTGGCAATCAAATCTGCCATTTCCCGATTGATGGGTGTACCTTTTTCAATGGCATCTGTTACAGCTTTATAAGCTTCTTTGGGAAGATATTCCTGCATCTTTTTGCGGTCGAATACATGACTGCCGTAATAGTCGGATAACTTGTTGGAAGGAGGAATGACTTCTAAAGGACGTCTGTTTGAAAGTTCTTGTAAAGCTAAAAATCTCATTTTTGACATAATCGTGCCTTTTTTAATGGTTGATGGCGCAAAATTATATGTTTTTTCTGAAAGTACCCCTATATTTTATGGGGTAATTTGAATTAAATATGCATTTTTGTTGTGGTGTACCCCTCTTTGACGTGGGGTGATGCTATGATAAGCTTTTTGTGGGTATGGATGACGGGAATAAATTAGTTCGGTATTGATTGTTTATCATATATTTATTTCTATATTTGTTCCATCAACAAAAAGGATTCTGTTTGAAACGATATAGATTTATAGGAGTATTGGTCTTGTTTATGTTCCTTTTAATTCCAAAAGGAAAGGCCGAGTCTGTTCTGAATCCATATACGAATGAAGCGATCAAGGTAGATTCTATTCTTTACAATGTGATAGCTTTTGCGCCTTTTTATGAAAAGATCGTCAATGATTACAGGGCAGATCTTTATATAAAGGGGAAATTGAATATCCGAAAGAAAAACTTCATGTTTCGCTATCTTCCCAAAATGTTCCGGATGCAGAAAGGTGTACGTGAATATTTAATGGAGTCATTCAGTGACCTTCATTTTACGGCTCCGAATATTTATGATCAGAAAGTGAAGGCTGGTTACGGAACGGTGTATAGTGGAGGGTTTCAGGCAACGATGCTTGAATACTTTAATGTTAATATTTATTCGTCTACTTTGCTTGACGATCGCTTGCTATCTCCATTGGCCAAGAATGGGAAGAAGTATTACCGCTACCGGATAGATACTATTACAGGCGACCAGGATAATCTGCATTATAAAATACGTTTTATACCCAAGACAAAAAGTGATCAGTTGGTTGGGGGATATATGATTGTCAGTTCGGATGTATGGAGTGTGCGTGAGATTCGTTTTTCCGGGCGTTCCGAGTTGCTTACTTTCGAGAACCTTATAAAGATGGGGGAGGTGGGAGATGAAAATGAATTTCTCCCCATACGTTATGAGTTTAATGTTCGATTTAATTTTATGGGAAATGTAGTGGATGGCAGTTATCTCGCATCTCTCAATTACACCTCTATCGAATTGAAAGAGCGGAATAAGTTTCATAAGGAAAAGAAGAAACTCGATCTGACCGAATCATTTACGCTGAAATGTGATACAAATTCTTTGCATCGCGACAGTGCTTACTTTGCTTCGTTACGACCGATAGAGTTAAGTGAAAGTGAGAAAAAACTATATGAGGACTATGCTTATAGAAAGGACACTTCGTCTGTACGGCCTACGTCCAAAAAACGTGAATTTTGGGGAGAGCTGGGGGACTTTCTGGTTTCTGACCTGAAAGTAGATCTTTCAAAAATGGGAAGTGTGAAAAGCTCTCCGATTATTAATCCGTTGTTGTTGAGTTATAGCGGTAGTAACGGCTTTTCCTGGAGGCAGGATTTTAAATATAACCGTCTGTTTTCCGGTGATAAACTTCTTCGAGTGGTTCCCCGTATAGGATATAACTTTACCCGCAAAGAGTTTTATTGGTCGGTCAACACGGATTTTGATTATTGGCCGCAAAAACGTGGCGCTATTCACATGAATTTTGGTAATGGGAACCGTATTTACAGCAGTGACGTGTTGGATGAACTGAAGGCCATGCCGGATAGCATATTCGATTTCGACCAGATACATCTTGAATATTTTAAGGATTTATTCTTTAATTTTCGTCACAGTATAGAGATTGTCAACGGTTTGGAGTTGAGTGTCGGTCTGTCTGCACATCGGCGTACAGCTGTAGAAAAGTCTAAATTTGTTATGGTAGATCCGAACCTTCCTCCTCCTCCCGATCTGATGAACAGACTTAAAGACACCTATATAAGTTTTGCGCCCCGTGTCCGTGTGGAGTGGACTCCACGCTTGTATTATTATATGAACGGTAAGCGTAAAATGAATCTTTATTCTTCTTATCCGACCTTTTCGGTTGATTATGAAAGGGGCATAAAAGGAATTTTCAAAAGTAGCGGAGAGTATGAACGGGTTGAATTCGATCTCCAGCATCGGGTGCCTCTTGGTTTGATGCGTAATATTTATTATCGTTTTGGCTTGGGAATGTTTACAAACCAGGACCAGCTTTATTTTGTGGACTTTGCTAATCTGGCGAGGAGTAATTTGCCGGTAGGGTGGAATGACGATATCGGTGGAGTCTTCCAGCTGCTGGACGGACGCTGGTACAACTCGTCACGGAAATATGTCCGTGCCCATTTTACGTATGAAGCACCGTTTTTGTTTTTACGTCATTTGATGAAGTATACTCGTTATGTCCAGAATGAGCGTTTATATCTGAACGCCTTATGTGTGCCTCATCTCAAGCCCTATTTGGAGCTTGGCTATGGTATCGGTACACATATTTTTGATTTTGGTGTGTTTGTTAGCAGCGAAAACTGGAAGTATAAAGAGATCGGTTGTAAGTTTACTTTCGAATTATTTAATCGTTGAGCATTTCAAGAAAGGTTTCTACATTATTTTATAATAAGTTGATGGAACTCTTGAGAAAGAGGACTTGAATGGGATCGTTGTTCGGATAAAGAAAGATTTTTAGTGTAACATTTCTTTGCTGATTAACGTCTCATAAGTAAAGTCTATAATTAAACTCAAAAATGATAGGATTATGAAAATGAAAAGATGTGTAGGAGTGCTGTTTTTATGTTCACTTCTTTTAGCTACTGCAGGCAATGCTCAGACGAAACGTGTAAAAGCGAGTGGGAAATATGAAACGAAAGAGGTAAAAGTACAGAATTTTGATAAGATAAAACTTTTGGGAAGCCCAACGGTTGTTTATACACAGTCGGATAAGCCTCAGTTGAAAATTTATGGTTCGGACAATGTGCTGGATTTGGTGAAATGCGAGGTTTCCAAAGGTACTTTGACAATCTCCTTTAAAGAGAATACGAGCATCGAGTTCGGAAAAGAAGGACGGTTGAAGATAATCGCATCCAGTCCATCGTTGACAAATGCTCTTTTACAAGGATCGGGGGATATCCTGTTGAATGGAAAATTGAAATGCAGCAACCTGACATTGATTTTGCAGGGATCCGGGGACATTAATGCGGAGGATGTGGTTTGCGTAAATGATTTTGCGGCAACCTTGCAAGGTTCTGGAGACATAGCTGTGAAGAACAGTATTCACGCTGATAAGGTTGCTTTGAATCTGATGGGATCCGGTGATTTAAATATTTGTAATTTAGTGGCGAACTCGGCTGCGGCTACACTTCAAGGTTCCGGTGACCTGAAGGTTAAAGGAAAGAACGTGGCGGGTAATGTGACTGTCGGTCTCATGGGAGCAGGCGATCTTGATTTTGTCGGAATAAAAGGGGGAATTGTAAAAGCTGAATTAAACGGCTCCGGTGATCTCACGATTGCCGGTTCCGCCAAGCAAGCTATCTTGTCCTTGCGAAATTCCGGTGATCTGGATGCTAAGAATCTGAAGGCCGATGATGTGGATGCCACCGTGAATGGTTCAGGAAATATTACTTGCTGGGTGTCCGGTGTCTTGAAATGTAATATTACCGGAAGCGGTGATATCGAATATGTGGGAAATCCATCTGCCATTCATACAACCGGAAAAAGGAATCCCCATAGATTATAATGGTGTATAAAGTAGTATGTAATTGATTGAATATTAGCCGTCGTGAGACGGCTTTTTTCGTCTCTTTATTTGCGGTTCAGAAAAAATGTTATATCTTTGCGCCCGATTTATAGATAATATAATGTCTTACTTAATTAAAGTATCTCAAAACAATTAATTATTAATGGAAAACTTAAAGAACGTTGCTCCTGTTGAAGACTTCAACTGGGATGCGTATGAACATGGTGAGTCATTCACCGGCGCCAGCCACGAAGATCTTGAAAAAGCTTACGACAGTACGCTTAACAAAGTTAACGACCGTGAGGTAGTTGACGGAATCGTAATCGCAATGAACAAACGTGAAGTTGTTGTGAACATCGGTTACAAATCAGATGGTATCATTCCTTTGAATGAGTTCCGTTACAATCCTGATCTGAAAATTGGTGATACTGTAGAAGTATACATCGAAAATCAGGAAGACAAAAAAGGACAGTTGGTTCTGTCACACAGAAAAGCACGCGCTACCCGTTCTTGGGATCGTGTGAATGCTGCTCTGGAAAACGAAGAAATTATCAAGGGTTACATCAAATGCCGCACTAAGGGTGGTATGATCGTTGACGTATTCGGAATCGAAGCATTCTTGCCGGGTTCTCAGATCGACGTTAAACCGATCCGTGACTATGATGTATTCGTTGGCAAAACAATGGAATTCAAAGTGGTTAAAATCAACCAGGAATTCAAAAACGTTGTTGTATCACACAAAGCTCTTATCGAAGCTGAACTCGAACAGCAGAAGAAAGACATTATTTCTAAACTGGAAAAAGGACAGGTACTTGAAGGAACTGTTAAAAATATCACTTCTTACGGTGTATTCATCGACCTCGGTGGCGTAGACGGATTGATCCACATCACCGACCTGTCATGGGGCCGTGTAAATCATCCGAACGAAATTGTGACGCTCGATCAGAAACTGAACGTGGTTATTCTGGACTTCGATGATGAGAAGAAACGTATCGCTTTAGGTCTGAAACAATTGACTCCACATCCTTGGGATGCTCTGAGTGCTGACCTGAAAGTGGGGGATACTGTAAAAGGTAAAGTAGTGGTTATGGCTGATTACGGTGCATTTGTCGAAATTGCTCCGGGTGTTGAAGGGCTGATCCACGTTTCTGAAATGTCATGGTCTCAGCACCTGCGTTCTGCTCAGGATTTCATGAAAGTAGGAGATGAAGTAGAAGCAGTTGTATTGACCCTGGACCGTGACGAACGGAAAATGTCTTTGGGTATCAAACAGCTGAAGTCCGATCCATGGCAAAATATTGAAGAGAAATACGGTGTAGGTACCAAACATACCGCTACTGTACGCAACTTCACGAACTTCGGTGTATTTGTAGAAATCGAAGAAGGGGTTGACGGATTGATTCATATCTCCGATCTGTCCTGGACGAAGAAAGTAAAACATCCGGCAGAATTTACTCAGATCGGTGCTCCGATTGAAGTCGTTGTATTGGAAATCGATAAAGAAAACCGTCGCTTGAGCTTA
>OODP01000433.1_pt1 | contig 38318 bp, 24 predicted proteins | sample 1671011 | NCBI WGS metagenome assembly OODP01 (sample SAMN06348113, study PRJEB24527) | human gut metagenome | biome: human gut; feature: ankylosing spondylitis patient; material: feces | host: Homo sapiens | place: China | collected 2015-10
GTAACTAACTAAATTTCAAATATTTCAAAGAACTCTTTTAGATTTTAATGGGACAGTAATGATACAACTTATATAAAAGGGCTCCTTGCGCCGTGCACGGAGATTCCATCAGACAAAAAGAGGAACCAGACAGCAAACAATATAGCTTTGGTCATTCAGGCAATTAAGAAACAAACAATGGGAGGCCCGCCGATTCTTTTACGAATCAGCGGACTTTTACTTTATTGTGAATTATTGCTAAAAAATATTTGTTATCCGATTTGCTAATGATTTAATTATATATCTTTATCAGCCAATACACATGAACAAAATACAATTAAGATATGAGGAAGTTCTTCTTTCTGTTGTTGCTGTTGACGGTTTTTCTTCCGTCATACTCTATAGATACCCACTGGGACCTGGAACCGCAAATAATTAAAAACGGAGTCGGAAATAATACTATTTATCATGTTTGTTACGGAAGCGAAGGCTTTATGTGGTTCTCTACCGACAAGGGAATCTCCCGCTACGATGGCTTCAGATTTCGTGATTATCCGCTCATTATGAGCGTTGACTCCCTTTCCACTCCTTTGCATCAGGCTGTAAAAACGCTGAAGGAAGGTTCCGACGGTTTATTTTATGCTTCACTCTATCAGGGGGGAATAACCTGTTTTGACAAAGAAATGGAAAAGTTTTTGCCTGTACGTTTTGACAGGTCGCTGAAACTTAAAGAGATTCAGGATTTTTGCTGGAATGATGGCAGCCTGTATCTGGCTACTTCGCATGGATTGTTCGAATCGCGTCCCATCCGCAAAAAAGAAGGAAAAGAAGATTTCGTCTATTGTATATTGAATCCCGAACCTTTGATAAAAGGAAAGATTACTAATCTTTGCACGGATGGAAAAACAAACCTGTACTTTGCCGTTGACCGCGAAAAGGTGATACATTATGATCTCGTAACCAAAAGAACTTCTGTGATCAGAGAATATGATGTGGTGAACAGACTCTTTTTGCGACAGGGATATTTATGGATATGCAGATTATGGAATGATATTGTATGTTATGACCTTAAATCGCATAAGGAACGTGTAGTCTCTCTCGAGGGGGGCGACCAGCCGGATTTCTCCAACTCGTATGTTACGGATATGGTGATGAAAGATAAGCAGACGTTTTATCTGACGACATGGGACGGATTATATAAATTGCATTTTGAGAATCTGAATTTGTGTGAGAGCCCGTTTACATTGACACTACTGACACAGGGGGAAAGAGCGTTCCATTCAAGGATCGAAAATAAGATGACCAGTCTGCTATGGGATAACAGGCAGCAGATTCTTTGGGTAGGTACCTTTGGCGGGGGAGTGGTAAAGTTTGATATCAGCGACAGTATGTACAGCCGGGTACGGCAGAATTTCAAATCCAGAGTGGATGGCATGGTCGAAGATGCAAAAGGGTATATCTGGTTGACGGTGACCGATGGAGGCATCATGAGAAGCACTACTCCGTCATTTTCGATGGATACACATTTTGAACCATGGAAAAAAGTATCCGGTCTCTCCGGACGTTATCACATATATAAAGGTAAAGATGGAAACATTTGGCTGGGTAACAATTTTGGAGAGATCATCTCTGTCAATCCGCTTACGGAAGACGTGGAATCTTTTCAGTTGAAAAACAGCGAAGGCGGGAGGATGCAGGCTGTTGTCCATTGTTTCTGTCTGGATTCGTGGAATCGTTTGTGGGTAGGTACTTCGAATGGACTGGTACAGGTAGATCCTAAAACTCACGGATGCAAAAATATAAAGCTGCCCGGTGAAATCAAGAATGTATTTGCCATCACTGAAGATAAGGAAGGAAATGTATGGGTAGGTACGGATAAAGGGCTGAAAAGAATTGAAACGAACGGTGACCAGATACGGGTGGAAGGAAACTATGAAAAGGAGAATGGGCTGGAAGAAGCCGGAGTGCGAACCCTGTATGTGAATAACTATAATCAGATTTATGCAGCCTATCTGAACGTCGTTATTCGCATCGACGGAAGAGAGAAGGATAAGATAGAATCTGTTTATACACTGCAGAGTGGATTGACGGACGGACATGTCAGTTGCATGGTCGACGACCATATCGGAAACACATGGGCAGGAAACAATGTAGGAGTGATGACCATCAGAAATGGACAGGAGGCTTTTTATAGTTATCTGTCGGTGGGAAACTGCAGTGCAGTCTGTCGTTTGAATGACGGACGCTTGTTATGGGCGAATTCCTGGGGGCTGATTTTCTTTGATCCTTCTGCTACCAAAGGCGATAGTGGCAAGAAGCATTTGATGCTGACCGATGTGGAAGTCGGTGGAGAAACGGTGCTGGCAGGAGAAAAGCGGAACGGGCAGATGATTCTGGCTGTTTCTCCGGAAAAACAGGAGAAACTGGTGTTTGCTTCCGATAACAACGACTTTCATTTGTTCTTTTCCGATCTGCGTTACGGACTGGCACAGCGCAAGATTGCTTACCGTCTGCTTCCTGCGGACAAAGAATGGAAAATGATACCGCTTGCAGAAGGACTGTGGTTCAACGGATTGGCTGCCGGAAAATATGCCTTGCAGGCTAAGCTGGTTTTCCCGGATGGGAAAGAAGGGGAGGTAATCGAGATTCCTCTGGTGGTGAAGGGTAAATGGTATCAGACTATATGGGCGTATATCATGTATGTTCTGTTACTTGGCGGATTATCTTATTTCTTCTATTCTTATTTCAAAAAGAAGGATCAGCGCAAACAGATTCATCGTGACCGTGAGATGATACTGAAGGAGAATTTGAATCTCGAAAAGCTGAAACAGGAACAAAAGAAAGAGATAGAAGCGATGAGGAACCGGTTGCTGATGCTCTTTGTACAGGAGTTGCGTACACCGTTGTCACTCATCATCGCTCCGCTGAAGGAATTGCAGAAGGATGACTCTCAGACTTCTCAGCTTTCTCTACAGGTGGCGTACCGGAACTCACTCCGCATGGTGGATGCCTGCGACCAGTTGCTGGCAGTATACGGGCAGGGCAATATGGAATCAAAACTGGAAGTTGCTCCGTATTCGGTGGATAAAATGATCGACAGCTCTCTTTTTGGTGTCCGGGACTTGTTGAAGGTGTATACCATTGATTTCCATTGCGAGAAGAGAATCAAGAAGGAGATGGAATTTTATGTGGACAAAAAGAAAATAGAATTCGTCATTCATAATCTGTTGACAAATGCTTTCACCCATACGCATTATGCGGGAACGGTTTCTTTATCTGTTTGTGAGGTTGTAAATGACAATATGCACTATGTCTGCCTGATAGTAGAAGATGACGGAAAAGAAAGGGTAAGAACTGTTGAGCAGTTGATGAGCGAGAATGAAGGATCGGAACGTGATATGTCGGCTGCGCAAATGGGATTCACCATCATGCAACAGATGATCGAAGCTCATTACGGAACGATTACTCTTGAAAGTACTGAAGGAAAGGGGACGAAGGTCACGGTCAATCTTCCCGCCGACAGAGATGTCTTTGAAAACAATCCGAATATTCAGTTTATTGATCCGGAAGAACTGACAGAAGTAGCAGAGCCGGAACCCGAATCGGCAGAAACACAGAAACAGGATTTGGCAGTAGAGGATGCTGTGGTGCAACAGGATCAGCAACTGCCGCTTTTTGCGGAGGCATTGCCTGCCGAAGAAGTAGCATCCCCCGTAGCGGGCGGAGTTAAAAAGACGATATTGATTGTAGAAGATCATAAGGATATCCGCCTGTATCTGAAAGTGCTCTTCGGCAATGAATATAACTTGTTGATGGCAACCAACGGGCAGGAGGGAGTCGATACGGCAATGAAAGAGATGCCGGATTTGATCATCTGTGATGTCATGATGCCGGTGAAAGACGGTTTCGAATGTTGCCGGGAGGTGAAGGAGAATCCGGAAACGTGCAGTATTCCTTTTATCATGCTGACGGCAAAGGTGGAAGACGACGATATTATTCACGGACTGCAGCTGGGTGCGGATGATTATGTACTGAAACCGTTTACTCCGGGCATTCTGAAGGCGAAAGTCAGCAGTCTGATTAATGGTCGTCAGACGTTGAAGCAGATGTACACGAAGTTGTTCAAATTGCCGGGAACGGATACGATTGTCGTGAGCGAACCGGAACAGGCGGGTGAGGAAGTGAAGACGGAAGATCCGTTTATCACAGCCGTTATCAAAATTGTGGAAGAAAATATTTGCGAGGCGGACTTCAGCGTGAAGAAACTGGCAGCGGAAATGAATATGAGTCAGCCCACCCTTTACCGCAAAGTGAAGCAAAGTACAGACTATACCATTATAGAACTGATCAGAGGAGTACGTATGCGCCGTGCGGGAGTGCTGTTGAAAACGAAACAATATGCAGTGCAGGAAGTTGCCGAAATGGTGGGGTATAATGACATTCCGACTTTCCGCAAACATTTTGTGGATGCATTTGGTACGACTCCTTCTACGTATGAATAAAAAAATGACTACTTTTGCAGTCGAAAACCCTAAAATGAGGAATCGGCGTGCAAAGGTATTTTATTTATTTGGCTTATGATGGAACCAACTATCACGGTTGGCAGATACAACCCAACGGGAGTAGTGTGCAGGAATGCTTGATGAAGGCTTTGTCTACTTTTCTGCGTCGTGATGTGGAAGTGATAGGTGCCGGACGGACGGATGCGGGGGTGCATGCCTCGCTGATGGTGGCACATTTTGATCATGAAGACGTGCTCGATACGGTGACCGTTGCCGACAAGCTGAACCGTCTGTTGCCTCCTGATATTTCTGTCTATCGTGTCCGTCAGGTGAAACCGGATGCGCACGCCCGTTTTGACGCGACTGCCCGGACGTATAAGTACTATGTGACTACCGCCAAATATCCTTTCAACCGCCAGTACCGCTACCGTGTCTATGGTTCATTGGATTATGAACGGATGAACGAGGCTGCACGAACCCTGTTCGAATACATCGATTTTACAAGTTTCAGCAAACTGCATACAGATGTAAAAACAAACATCTGCCACATCTCCCATGCCGAATGGACGAAGATGGAAGGCGAGGATACCACCTGGGTATTTACTATCCGTGCCGACCGCTTTCTCCGTAATATGGTACGTGCCATCGTAGGAACATTGCTCGAGGTAGGACGTGGCAAACTGACCGTGGAAGGGTTCCGTAAAGTGATAGAACAACAGGATCGTTGCAAAGCGGGAACTTCCGCTCCGGGAAATGCGCTCTTCCTTGTCAACGTAGAATATCCGGAAGATATTTTCTCAGAGGAAACTAAAAAGTCAGTACTATCTACACTCCTTCCCGAAGGAGGGGAGTGTTAGATACTGCCGACTTCCCAGTCAGCTCAATATTACTTGTTACTTATTACTTATTACTTATTTCAACATGTGGTTATTATTAGCTTTTCTCTCGGCTACCTTGCTGGGATTTTATGATGTATTCAAGAAACAGTCATTGAAAGATAATGCGGTGTTGCCTGTATTGTTTTTGAATACGCTTTTCTCCAGTCTAATTTTTCTGCCGTTCATTTTGGTATCGGCATTCGAGCCTGATCTCCTTGGGGGAACCATCTTTAATGTTCCCGTTGCAGGATGGGAGCAGCATAAATATATTATCATCAAGTCGTTTATCGTTCTGTCATCGTGGATATTCGGTTACTTCGGGATGAAACACTTGCCTATTACCATTGTGGGGCCTATCAATGCTACCCGTCCGGTGATGGTGCTTGTAGGAGCAATGCTGGTGTTTGGCGAGCGTCTGAATCTCTACCAATGGATCGGAGTGATGCTGGCAGTGGCTTCCTTCTTTATGTTGAGCCGTTCGGGGAAGAAAGAAGGGATCGATTTCAAGCATAACAAATGGATTCTCTTTATTATACTGGCAGCAGTTATGGGAGCTGTCAGCGGATTGTATGACAAGTTTCTGATGAAACAGCTGAATCCGATGCTGGTGCAATCGTGGTATAATGTCTACCAGTTCTTTATCATGGGAACCATTATCTTCCTGCTCTGGTGGCCCAAACGGAAGGCGACCACTCCTTTCCGCTGGGACTGGACCATCATTCTGATTTCCGTATTCCTTTCGGCGGCGGACTTTGTCTACTTTTATGCACTGAGCTACGATGACTCTATGATCTCCATCGTTTCAATGGTTCGTCGGGGAAGCGTGATCGTATCTTTCATTTTCGGAGCACTCTTCTTCCGTGAAAAGAATTTAAAAAGCAAAGCGATTGACCTTATCCTCGTGTTAATCGGAATGATATTCTTATATTTGGGGTCTAAATAAAAAGTACAATATGAAATCAAATAAAATCACTCATACCATCGCATTTTTCATCATCGGCTTGTTTACTTTTGTCTCTTCACAGGCGCAGGAAGCAAAGACTCTTTTTATCAACGTTCCGGATTCACTTTGTCCCTTGCTTACGAAGGTGAACCGTGAAGACTGCATCGACTTTCTGAGCAGTAAAATGAAAGCACAGGTGGAAAACCGCTTCGGGCAGAAGTCGGAAATGACCGACCTGAGTAAGGACTATATCCGGATGCAGATGACTCCGGAAACCAGTTGGCAGATGAAAGTATTGGCTTTGAATGATACCACGAATGTGATTTGTACGGTAGCTACGGCATGTGCTCCGGCTTGTGACAGCAGCATCCGCTTCTATACCACAGACTGGAAACCGCTGACTGACCATTCATTCATTACCCTCCCGGTCATGAGTGATTTTCTGATAACTCCTGACTCCGCTTCCATATATGAATTTGATGAAGCCTCCCGTTCGGCAGACATCTTATTGATGAAAGTGGATATGAACAAGGAAAATACAGAACTGGCTGTCACTCTGTCCACTCCCGACTATATGTCAAAAGAAACGGCAGAAAAACTTAAACCGTTTCTCCGCCGTCCTATTGTTTATCAGTGGAAGAATGGAGCGTTTACCAAATAAACAGCTCCGCCCCATTTCCACTAATTATCCATTTTCCATTCTCCATTATCCATTAACCAAGCACACTCATTGATGAATGCCACCATCTCCGGTGTATGTTCTTCTACGCTTTGAAGTAGTTTGAACTGTGCCTTGGTGCGCACCAGATTATGTTCGGGATATTTGATTTTGTAGTAAGTATCTCCGTTGATATAATCGGCAAGGAACCGTACGCACTGCATATAGGGGAATAAAGCGGCAGCATAAGGCAGATTCTCTATTTCAATGGGAGTGAGGAACGATTTGGCACCTTTCAGATATCCTTTGGTGAATGCCTTGAATATCTCCATGTTGAAGTTCACACGATTCAGGTCTTTGTCATCTTCATCTCCGGTGTTGGCACCTGTACGGAGGAAATCACCGTAGTCGGAGAAGATGAAACTCGGCATTACCGTATCCAGGTCGATGACGCAAAGCACTTTCCCGTCTTCATCAAACATCATGTTGTTTACTTTCGTATCGCAATGGCATACTCGTTTCGGAAGCTTTCCTTCGCGGAACAGGCGTTCTGCCTTGCACATTTCGTCCGCACGTTTTTCTATCTCGTCCAGATAATACTGTACGTCGGCTACTCGTCCGGCAGCATTGGCAGCGACTGCATCACGTAGCTGTTTGAGACGGAATTCCATGTTATGGAAGTCGGGGATGGTTTCTCCCAGTGTTTCCGGAATGTCGGCAAGCATAGCCTGAAAGTTTCCGAAAGCCTCTCCTGCATAATTGGAATATTCCGGATTGACAGTCTCGTACGTTTTGGCACGCGGAATGAATACCATGACACGCCAGTAGCTTTCTCCATCAAACCAATAAGTTTTTCCTTCTTCAGTGGCGAGGAAAGAGAGAACTTTGCGGTCGATGTCGGCTTCTCCGGCTTCGGTCAGTTTCTTGCGAATATGTCCGGTGACTGCGGCAATATTGGATTGAAGCATTTCTACATTCTGGAAGATGGCATGGTTGATGCGTTGCAGAACGTAGTCGGGGGCGTCTGCTTCCTGTGTGTTAACTTTGTATGTGTCGTTGATAAGTCCTGCTCCCAAAGGCTTGATCTCTGTGATAGTACCTTGGGTGTTGAACTTGGCTACAATACTTGATAAATCTTTCATGGGTCTTTTCTTTAAAATTTATACTAAGGTTATCGATAATCATATTTGGTGGCTTCGGTAGCCTGACTGCCGGAACGGACCGGTACCAGAGTGAACCCCCAGTTGTATTCGCGGTTGGCGGGAATCTGGTGGAAAGGTTCGGGACGTGCCCCCCAACTGTCATAACCGCCTACTCCCTGTTGCTTCATGTCGACACAAACTTCGACGAAGTCTCTTGGAGTGATGTCGTTGACGTGATGCATCCGGCGCAATACATTGCGGGCGGCCTTCTCGTCGTGGTTGGTAGCTTCTTCCGGGCTGAAGTTATTCCATTGGTAGGGGTGGGGTAGCGCTTCTTCCGAGTCGAAGTCCTCGACGGAATTGCGCAGTGCGTTGAAACCGATCAGGCTGTCGGCAACGATGACAAGGCCGTTTCCTTTATCGGGAGACAGGTTAAGCCAGCGCGTATCCGTGTGGTGTCCGTTCTCCTGAGGACGTACATAGTTGAAGTACATCTTATCGGCGGTTGTCTGATAGATGCCTACCATGGTTCCGTGATTGCGGTCGATGTAGTTTTCTTCCGGACCACGTCCGAAATACTGTACATTATTCATCTGTGCCGGTAAGCGGAAACGTACACCGATGCGGGGAACTTCCAGCTTGGAAGCGGCTTTGCGGGCTGCATCACTTCCGGGAGTGAAGGTAGCCATGCGGGTAGCTTCGGAGACTTCTGTTTCGGCAGCCTGCATATCGGTAGAAGTAAATTTGGCATTTACATGAACGATTCCGCTTGGGTATATCTTATAGGTGACAACATACAGATTGCCGGCTGCCAGCAGATAAGTTGCCTGCAACAGGACGGCTTTGTCTTCTGTGCTTACCTTCGTGTCTGTCACGTGAAAGTCTTTGCTGGACTTTTTCCATACGTGGAGGCGTTTGGGAGCACCGTTTCCGTAATCATTGTCATTAGGTGCCCGCCAGAAGTTGGGCTGGATGCCGAATCCGTCTTTGAAGTATTCGGTTCCATCCACTTTGTATGAGGTAACCAGACCGCTCTTCTTGTTGAATACAAAGTTTACTTTTGAAGAAGAAACAGTCAGTTCGTCTTCTTGGGTTTGAGTTTGCAATGCGGGGCCGTTGGCTTTGTACGTATTCCTTTCGGCTTCGACGGGCAGACGGAACTGGTCATATGCAATCTCGTATCCGGCGGGAATCAGCGGTTCCGGTTCTACGGCTATCACGCTGAAGTTTACGAAATATTCTGTTCCCGGACGGGCTTTCAGACCACTTACCGGTACGGTGAATTCTTTTGAAGCCTGCGGAGCGATGTCCAGTGATACCTTTCCGCTTTTGACGGTTTTTCCGTTGGCCAGTACGCTGTAATGTATCTGATACTTTTTCAGATTGGTGAAGTAGAAACGGTTCGTGATGTTGAACTTGCCCGATGCTGCGTCAATCGCATCGAAGCCGACATTCTGATGCACGTATTTCACTTCTGCCATTGCCGGATGCGGACCCCGGTCGGGATTGACAAGACCGTTGCAGAGGAAATTACCGTCGCTGGGTGCATTTACTCCGAAGTCACCTCCATAAGCCCAGTATTCTCTTCCGTTCTTGTCTTTCTGGAGCAGACCCTGATCTACCCAGTCCCAGATATATCCTCCCTGAAGGTTCGGATATTTATAGATAGCCTGCCATTGTCCCCAGAGATTTCCGGTAGAGTTGCCCATTGCGTGTGCATATTCTGACGGGGCAATAGGACGGTCGCTGCCGTTCTTGCCGATATCTTCCAGCCAGCCGGCACCCGGATACTGGGGTACGTACATATCGGTGTTCCATTCCCATTGTGCACGTTCATAGTTGACGGGACGTTGCATGATGTTCTTGTCAGCTTCTTTCAACCAAAGATAAGTCTGGTAGAAGTTGTATCCGTTTCCGGCTTCATTTCCTAACGACCAGAAAGTTACGCTGGGGTAGTTCTTGTTGCGTTCGAACATATTGATCGTGCGATCCATGTGTGGTTTCAGCCATTCGGGATTGTTGCCTAATGAGCCGCCTTTACGTAGATCATAGTACATACCGTGGCTTTCGATATTGGCTTCATCGTACACGTAAAGTCCGTATTCGTCGCAAAGTTCATAGAAACGGCGGTCCTGCGGATAATGGCAGAGACGTACGCTGTTCAGATTATGCTGTTTCATCAGTTCGAAGTCACGACGCATCAGTTCTTCGGTGACGTAATGTCCGGTTTCCGGATTATGTTCGTGGATATTGACTCCTTTCAGTTTCAGCGGTTGTCCGTTGATAAACAGGCATACATAAGGTTTTCCGTTAGCGGCTTTCTGATCGATTGGTTTGATCTCGATGCGGCGGAATCCTACGTTGAAAGGGATAATCTCATTGACTTTACCCTCTTCTTTGACAGTCATCACCAGCTTGTAAAGGTTCGGGTGTTCCGATGTCCATGTGTGTACATCAGTCAGATTCTTGTCAAAAGAAAGGGTACGTGTTTCGTTGACAGGGACATAAGTTGTCTTCTCTTCAGTAGCAACTACTTTTCCTTGAGCATCGAGCAGTTCATATGCCAGCGTCAGATTGGTTGCAGCCGGACGATGATTGCGCAGGTCGACGTTCAAGGCGAATACTCCGTTCTTGTAACTGTCATCCAGTGTCGATGTGATGCGGAAATCTTTCAGGGCAGCTTTGGGCTGTGAATATAGATAAACATCCCGTTCGATACCGCTGATACGCCAGAAGTCCTGACATTCCAGATAAGAACCTGTGCTCCAACGGAAGATTTTCAGTGTAAGTACATTCTTACCCGGTTTTACGTATTTGTTGATCAGGAATTCTGCAGGGTTCTTGGAATCTTCGCTGTATCCTACTTCCTGTCCGTTGATGTATACATATACACCTGATTTCGCTCCGGCGAGGTGGAGGTAGATATCCCGTTCTTTCCAATCAGCGGGAATATCGATGTCCCGACGGTAGACTCCCACGGGATTGGCTTCCGGAAGGGTGGGAGGCTGCGGGTTACGGGGCTTGAACTCATAACCGTGGTTGGTGTAGATAGCCACTCCATACCCTTGTACTTCCCAGTTGCCCGGAACTTTGATGTCATTCCAGGAGTCCGTGCTTATGGAAGGGTCGGTGATATTGGCGGGAAGGTCTTTGTAGCTGTCAGCGAAGAAGAACTTCCATGTACCGTTCAGCAACTGATAATAGTTGCTTTTTTCAAACTTCCCGGTAAGTGCATCAGTCCGGTTATCGTACGTCATGAAGGAAGTACGCGGATATTCTTTATTGACCGATACAACTTGCACATCCTGCCAGTAAGGCTTGTCGGATGTTTTTTCGGCCATAGCGCCTGTTGTTAACAGAGAGAATATTCCTGCCAGTAATAGGTGATATGATCTGTATTTCATGTTTTTCAATCTTGTTTCTTTTTTTATTTAACTTTGATATGGTCGAAGCCTTCCCCATAAACTCCGATAACGGCACTTTGCGATACAAATGCGTTGGGGTCGATATCTTTAATCAGTCGGAAGATGATGGTAGACTCCCGTTTTTTGGCAAGCACAAACATCATTTTCACTTCTCTGCCTGTGTAGAAGCCGGTTGCATTGATGATCGTCACTCCACGGTGAGGGTATTCGTTGATGTGTCGTCCTATCTCCTCATATTTATTGGATATGATAAAGAACTGGACAGACTGACGTGCGCTGTTCACTACCTGATCGAGGACGAAACTGCAAATGTAAAGTGTTGCAAATCCGTATACCACCTTCTCCCAGTCCTTCAGAACGAAATAACTGGAGGTAATGATGATCATATCGCAGATCAGTATGACTCTTCCCAAGGTTATGTCCCGGTATTTGTTGATGATAGCGGCAATGACGTCCGTACCGCCGGTGCTTCCGTTGGCGCAGAACGCAACTCCGATACCGCCGCCACAGAACGATGCTCCGATGACGCATGCCATGAAAGGTTGGTCGCGAAGAAGGGAAACGCCTGATGCCAGTTGCTGGATAACGGACAGGAAGAAAGTCAGGGTGAATACTCCAAAAATAGTTTTAATACAGAACTTTAATCCCAATAACTTAAGCGCAAGCAACAATAAGAAAAAGTTAATGCTGAAATATGTATACTGTACCGGGAATCCCGTTGCCCAATATACAATAGATGCAATACCCGGCACTCCGCCCGTCGTAATGTCGTTGGGGAGTAGGAAAACGGTCCATCCGATGCCATAAAGTATCATACCTACGGCGATCATCACATAATCTTTGGCTTCCCGAAGGATAGTCTGTCTAGAGGGTTTTAAAATATCTGCTTTCATATAGGTGATTATAATAATCAGTAAAGTGCCGAACATGAACTTACGGATAACCTGACTTTTTCCCAGTCTGGCTATCCGTAAGTTTATATATTAATAAGGTATAATGGCTTATTCGGCAAAAGCATGTCTGTAACCTTGCACTTTGTTCCATCCGCCACGGGTGAAATCAGGAACTTCTACCGGAGCAGAACCGTTTTCGATGGAGAGTCTGGTCAGTTCGGCCATACAACACCATTCTGCGAGGTCGTAAACGTCCATGTCCAGTGGCAAACCATTGCGCAGACAGTATACCAGACGATAGTCCATGATATAATCCATACCGCCGTGTCCACCTACTTTCTTGGCAGTTTCTTCCAGTTCTTTGTGAATAGGATCTTTGTATTTAGCCATCAATGCTTTTTTTACATCTTCAGATACAGAACCGTGTGCGTTCAGCTTTTCGTGATTCGGCACATCATTAGAGTCTACTTGTGTAGGTCTCAGACAGTATTCCTCAATCGGATATTTGCTGGCATAGCCATCAGCTCCAACTACCTGGTACATACGGCTGTAAGGACGGGGAGTCATTACATTGTGCTGTATCAGCATTGTTTTGCCGTTCTCCGTACGGATGAGGGTTGTGGTCTGGTCTCCGTTCTGGAAGTCTTTTACTTCTTTTCCGGTAGACTTTTTAATGTATGCCGGACCGTTCACAGCTTTGGTGTCCATAGCTACGAGAGTTTTCATACGGTCGCCACGGTGAATATTGAGTACCTGGCAAGCCGGGCCCATACCATGAGTTGCATATACATCACCACGATGTTTCTGATTGTAGTCCATACGCCAGTTGTTCCAGTAATACGGCCAGAAGTCTTCCAGATTGTGTATATAAGCACCTTCTACGTGAAGTACCTCACCGAATACACCTTGTTGTGCCATATTGAGTGAAGTCAGTTCAAAGAAGTCATATACGCAGTTTTCCAGTTGCATACAGTGTTTGCGAGTCTTTTCAGAAGTGTTGATTAGCTTCCAGATTTCATCCAGTGTCATAGCGGCAGGTACTTCGATGGCTACATGTTTGCCATGTTCCATAGCGTATACACCCATGTCTGCATGGTGTTTCCAGTCTGTAGCTATGTATACCACGTCGATATCGTCACGTTCGCAGAGCTTTTTCCATGCTTTTTCGTCTCCTGCGTAGGAAGCTGCTTTCGGCAGACCGGCTTTCTCCAGTATCTTTTGAGCATTTTCAACACGTTCGGGGAGAAGATCGCATAAAGCTACAATCTGAGTTCCCGGAATATGTGTCCAGCGTTCGACCGCACCGGGACCGCGCATTCCCAATCCGATAAAGCCTACACGGACTGTTTCAAGTTTAGGAGTAACGAGTTGGATTACATCTTGCTGATTTGCCGGACGAGCCGGAGTTTCTACTTTAATCGGAGAGAACTTTGCTTTTGTCTTTTGAGCAAAACTGGTCTGGCAGGTCAACAATGCAAGACCGATGAGTGTGTTAAGTAGTAGTTTCTTCATCTTTCTTTTAATTTTTAATTGGGGGTTATTAATTGGTTTTTCATTTCGGTGTCAAAAATACTAATTAATTAATCAATCCAGTGTAATTATTGTAGATATTTTCATTGCCCGTCTATATTTTTGGTAGAAAAAGAGTCGCACTATTCGCTATGTTATAATGATATTTTCGGCATCGCCCGAACAGTGAGCGATGCCGTTTCTACATCTGTAATGTGTGTTAAGTTAAATTATTCTTATAACAGAATACGTTTTCCGTCAGCTTGTACGGCATATAATTTGGCATTCACCATCAATATAGATGAAGGAATCTCGAAAGTCGTGAAGGTAGAAAAATAAAGTAATTTTCCATTTTCATCATTCTCTCTGAGTTCAAAAGCCACAGCTTCATCTCCGTTTTGGATGGAGACCTTGCGTCCTGCCAGCTCTGCCGTGATAGCTTTGGTTATCTTCTGATTTTCTTTGAATTGAGTGTAATATCCGACATCTCCGACTGCCGAATAGCGGTAGTCATTCGGTGGAAACTCACTTTTCTTTCTGTCTTCAATGTATTGGAAAGCATGTTTCGGGGCAGGGAATTGTGCCATGTATTCTTTTGCTTCCCGAATCATCGCATCACTTACATAGTATTTGTATGTTCCATACTGTTCGATAGTCGTATTGACAGGTTCGAAGAATCCCCACATCTCGAAAAAGTCTGTCAGGTTCTGATTGGCGGCTTTACTTGCCATTTTGGCAAATTCAAGTTGCTTTTTCCCGGGATCTTCACCTTCGGTCATATTCACTTCACGCATCAGTTTGAAAAGTGTTTGCCAGAAATCTGTTTTATATTCGCATCGGTGATAGTAAATCCATAGTTGCCAGTTCATTCTCATATGCGTTTCTGTGTCTTCGTTCTGGTGGGTTGCGTCTCCCATATTATACCAAGCCTGCCCGTTGGCATAACGGGCGGTTGCAACGCTTCCTAACCCGTTACCACGCGATTTGTATTTTCCTAATTTATAGATAATGAAATTAGAGAACAGATTATTAGATGATTCGGTAGAACTGGCCCAGTTAATAGCTGCCTGATGAACATGGCCAATTTCATGAGCTGGTCCCCACGCGTTATCTTCCGCTGCCATTACATTATCTTCCAACAAGATATTGCCTAAGTAGGTATAGACAAATCCGATTTGATAGTCAGAAGCCCACATATAACTTCCTTCCGGTGAGATGGCAAATAAATGGTTGTTGACTTGTGATGGGCGTACATCGTCAATTCCCATTAATTCTTGTTGCCAGCCGACAATGTTATCCCATAGATGGATAGCTGAGAGGATGTTGTTGGGTACATATTCCAATAATTTGTTGCGGTGGAAATAGAACATGATCTTTTCACCGCGTATGCAGAAGTATTTGTGTGTTGATTTTTTCAATAATTCAGCGTATTTTTCGTCTGTCTTATGTTCTTTCAGGTCGAAGAAACCGTTCACTGTGCCACTTCCGAGTGGTATGTGAATTTTGATGGGTTTTGCTGTATTTGAAGTCAGTTCGGTGTTGTACATGACAAACAATTGTCCTTCTCCTTTCATAGTCAGTTTGTTGACTCCGGGATTTAGCATATAGACATCGCCTGAAGAAGCTGTTTGCTTGTATTCTGTTCCTGTTTCCCAAATACACTGCATTGAAATATTCTGTCCGTATGTGTCACCAACCAATACGATGATATCGTCTCCTGCCTTGACGGATATACCAGTCGGATTGTCGAGATCACTATATTTCTTAGTCATTAATTTATCCGCCCATTCAGCAATATTACTGTATGGTTCATAGCTGCGAATGCGAAATTCTTTTTCCCATTTGTCGTATGTATTGTCACGAACCGCTTCTGCTATTCTGACGAAATAGTCTGGCAGAGCTTGTATCTGTTCGTTGGTGACGTTGTTCTTTATTTCCGTACAAGTTATATCGGTGAATACGGTAAGAAGTTGTTTATCCAGTGTTTTATCCGTATTTGTTTTGTAAAATTCCATTTCATCACAGCTTACAAAATCACCCAGACCGCTTAATACTTCGAATTTGATTCCGGTCGCTTTTATGCCTTCTGAAAATGAAACTTTGGAAGGAGCATTCTGCTCTTTAAAGTCATATTCTCCCTGTAATGTATAATCTGATCGGTCAGGATTGGTTGTTGTATATACTTTGACCTTTCCGAAGTTTCCATTACCGGATCGTGTATAATAAATTAAGTAGTCTATTTCCGTATCTCCTTTAAAATAGTATTCCAGCGTGACAGGGAATTTGGCGGATTGTCCCCACGGAGTGTGGAAAGGGGCAGCTCCATCAGTTGAAAATTTGCCATCATATGTATTTTCAATATCCTGTCCCTCCTGATGCTCACTCGCTTTGCCTCCGGTTGGTGTAACCTTGATGTCACCCTCAACAATTACTTCGCCTTTGGCATATTGATTAACGGTGATAGTATAGGTAGCAGTAGTTGATGTTACTTTTATGTTGGCTGTTCTTTTGGTTTCGCCTGTATTTTCATTCACTGTAATTCTCAGGAAAGTTCCTTCTGCTGCTGTCTTTTGTTTTGAGCATTGTAGCCAGTTTGCTTCATAAGAGACACTCCATTGAGCTAACTCCATAGATGTGTTAATTGGAATCTGGACAGACGTACTTGATTTATCCAGATTTTGTATCAGATATTCTTCACTGATACTGAAGGAGCTATTTATAATCGATTTTTCGGTATCCTTGCATGCCAGTGAAACTGTGAATAGAGTAAAAAGGGCTAACAGGTTAGTAATGAATCTTTTTATTGTCATTTTTTTGCTGTATTAGTTTTTAAGATAGATGAGGTATAAAAGGGTGAATCAAAAGTCTGACTCACCCTTTGTCTCTCATTTATTATTCGGACAGTATGAACAGACTAAATTCGCTCCATACAAAGAAGGAACCACCGGTCCAGTTGCTTTCACATTCAAAGCGTAAGGTGTTGGCAGCATTGTCTATTGAAACGTCGGGAGAAACATAAACTCCTGCAGCACCTGACGGGAGACCATCTTCATCCCACGCAAAACGCTTGTAAAGTTGTAAATTGTTCTCATTCGTTCCTGTATATAAATTGAACCATACCAAAGCGGCATTTCCGTTATTTGATCTGTTTGTATAGGTGAAACGGAATGTCTTAGTTGATACGGGCAATTTTACTTGAACATAATGCTTGTCGGCAATTGATACACTCCACGCGCTGTGGAAGTAGGTACCTATATCTCCATCCAATAAATTAGCTAAGGAACCTTCTGACGGTTCTATTGCATTACTGGAAAGCATGTCCGCTGTCAGACTGTATTTTTCAACAGATGCAACCAGTATAAATGGATTCGTGTCGAATTCGAAACCGTCTTTTCCATTAATTTCCAGAATCTTTATACCCACATTTCCGGAGGTCTTCGTAAACTTAGGGATATTAACTTGAACAGAAGATGTGTTTCCAGGCTCAAATGAGATGATATCCGAAACCAACGTTGCTCCTTCTAAGGTAGTAGTAGTTTCATCAATTGCTACTTTACAGGTGAAATTCCATTGGTTTTCGACTTGCAATCCTAAATCAAGAGCAATGGTGCCTCCACTTTGGGGCAGATATTTAGTCACGGTTCCTGAACTGGATTCAGTGACTGAAAGAGAGGGAGTAATAATCTCCGGTTTCAGAACTAATGTGTTTTTATCCGCCAGGATGGAATCGGATGTACTGGTCAGCATGATTGGAAGGACACACGTTTGTCCCTCTTCAAGAGTCTGCTCAAAGATTTCTATCTCGTTGGTATTCAACTGTAAATTGATGATCTTATAGGTTTCAGCAGAAGAATAATCGAGTTCTTCCATGTTGAACGAATAACAATTGGCAGGCATTGCCACATAGTCCAAACCTCTCTCGGAGATATACTTCTCAAAATTGACTGCATCCATTGCACCGATATGGGCAGAAGCTGTCAATGTGGGTTGACTTCCGGATTTAATGACCGTTATTGAATAGTTAGTAGCCTCTCCTGTTTTATAAAGATCTACGGCTTGCTCACCGGTGGTCTGCAGTGATAGTATTTTCTCATATTCCTGCGGATAGGTATCGTCATAATTGTCGCAGGAAGTATTCATCAGAATCATCCCGCACAAACACAATGCTATTGATATATGTTTCATATATATTCTATATTGTTATGAATGAATAAAAAATAATTAATATCCGGGTGCTTGTACCATTTGCGGATTTTTGTATACTTCGTTGTAGAATACCGGATTCAGGTACATGCGGTTTTCCCACACATAAGGTGCATCAACTGTAGTTCGTTTATTAAATTCTTCGAATGTGGGACTTTGAACTTCTGCATTCAATCCTTCCCGTTTGTTTGCTCCAAAGTACTTGGCTCCTTCTGCCCAACGGCGGACATCGAAGAAGCGGTGACCTTCGTTCCATAATTCAACAAAACGTTCATTGTGTACCCAGTCTTTTATTGTCATATTATTTGTGATATCAGCCAATGTTAATTTAGGGATTCCGGCACGTTCACGAACAGGATTTAGTGCATCAATGGCTTCCTGTGTATTTCCTAATGCTGCATGGCATTCTGCTACGTTTAGGTAGAGTTCGGCCAGGCGGAATAAGATAGTAGGTGCGCTTGTTCCGCTTGTAGAACCGCCGGCTGTATAGAATTCAGTTACCGGATCAACAAACTTTTGTGTCAGGAACCCTGTGACACTATGGTCACGATTAAATAGAGACGGATTGTAACCGTGCATTTCCGAATTCCTCATTTCCAGTTTCAGAGGAGAACCGGCCGCAAATTTAGTTCCGTAGTCACCACCGTCAAAAGCCATCCATGCATAGAAACGAGGTTCACGACCCACATTCAATTTGATAATGTCTTCCCGTGAAGAGATACCTGCTGACTCAAACCATTCAGAGGAAGGAGTAAAGTCAAGGTCTTTTTCAGGTAGTTTCCCGTTAGCTGTATAGAAATGTTCGAACGTATATAATGTAGGAGATACACCACTATAACCAGCATGCCATGTTCCATCCGATTTCTTCAGAATACGAAGCGGATAACGGGAATAAAAATCAAACTGGTTGGATAATCCCCAGATAATTTCTTTGTTTCCTTCAGATTCACGTGTACTTACGGCATAGCGCATCTTCATTACGTTTTTCAGGAATTCTTTATTATCTTCCACGTCTGCTACTCCGGGAACAAAAGGTAAGTTCAGGGATTGTCGGGAGTAATATTCGTCGTCATCGTAAAGTTCACGGTCACCGGAAGTTGTAGCTAATGTAAGTGCTTCCTGACATGCGGCCAGTGCTCTTTCCCATTTGCTCTTGTCATAAGTATTGCTTACCAAAGCTTTACCGTAACCCGGAGTCTCGAAATTCTCATTCTGCCAGTTAGGGTAGGGGAAACTTCCGTTCCATAAAGGAGATGCGGCATAAAGTAACAAACGTGCTTTTACAGCTTTAGCTATAGTAGATGTAGCGCGACCCCATTCATTGGTAACGGTGCGGTTGGCAGGAAGTACTTTGGCGGCTTCATCCAGCTGGTTCGCAATCCAGTCTACACAATAGTCAAAGTGAAAACGTCCATTATACTCTGACGTTGGGGTATCCATCGGAATGTACGAGTCTGTAATTGGGATGGGACCATATCTTCTTAAAGTAGCGAAGTGGTAATAAGCTACCAGGAATTGGCATTCGGCTCTCCATTGTTCCTTTTCTGCATCAGATGCAATGTCGCTTCCCGCATTTTCCAACTTTTGTAAAAACAGATAACATTGTCCTATATATTGGTAAGTAGTTCCCCATAGCCAGTCTTGGTTAGTGGATGATGCAGTGTTAAATGCATAGGCGCCCCAATAACCGTCTGTGTTCCATGAATAAGGTAATACATATTCGTCTGTCGTAGAGTTTATTTCCCCCAGATAGGCACTGGGTAAGTCTGTACTGACACCTCCATAACAGGAATAAAGAAATCCTAAAGCTCGGGTGGGGCTTGACATTGCGTCATCGATATTGGGTTGTTCGGGTGGAACGACGTCTAGATAATCACATGAGGTTAAGCCCAATGCAGTGATAATAACTGCTATACTTATATTTTGAAAGATGCGTGTTAGTTTCATATTTTTTCTCATAATAAATTAGAACTGAAGTTGAATTCCGACATTGACAGTTTTTTGCATAGGATAACTGTTCCAAGAAGACAGTTCAGGATCCCAAAGGTCAAACGGACTAAAGGTGAATAGATTGGCTGCGCTGACGAAAATACGTCCGTAAGGTATCTTATATCCTACTTCTACATTCTTCAATCGGAGGAAAGAACCATTTCTCAACCAGTAACTACTGTTCACTGTATTGTTGGCAACGTCTGTTGCAAGTAGTCCCAAACGAGGATATTTGGCATCCCAATTCTGTTTTTCTTCCGACCAGTAATTATCGGCTATATATTTTAATACATTTCTGTTACCGACGGCTATTCCTTCTTGGAAAGGGTCAATACCGTTTGTCATGATAGAACGCAGAGCAGAGCCACTGAAGAAGACACCAAAATCAAACTTTTTGTAGTTGACAGTTCCGCCAAATCCGTATTGTAAGCGTGGAGTACTTCCATATTTGGAGATCATCGTCTGGTCATCCGAATCAATGATACCATCACCGTTAAGGTCACGATATTTAATATCTCCGACCTTGGGTGTAGAACCCAAATTCTGGGCAGGGCTGTTATCTATTTCTTCTTGTGACTTGAATAAGCCTTCTGCTATGTAGCCGGTAATACGTGAATAAGGTTTTCCGGTTTCTGACTTCCATATTGTCGGATATTCCGGTTCATCCACATAGACCATTTTATTTTTGTTGTAGGTGAAGTTTGCCTGTAGACTGACAGACAAATCTCTGGAGAAGTTATTGGCATAATTAATACTGAATTCTACTCCCTTATTATCCATTTTACCAATATTACTCCAAGGTTTGGCAATATGATAAGCCAGTGATTGCGGCCATGCTTCACGGTTCATGAAGATGTCATAACGCTTGTCGTAGAAATAATCGAAGGTAAATGTCCAGTTGCGGAACAATGTAAAATCAATACCTATATCGAGCTTCTTTACTTTTTCCCATCCCAAACCGGACATGGCGTAGTATGCCATCTGAGGACCTCCTAATTGGTAGTCCATATTTTGTCCGGAAGTCCATTTCAAATAAGACAGGTCGTTGTTTGTAATCTTGTCTATATACAGGTAATAACTTCCGCCGGCTGTTGCCAGGTCGTCGCTACCTACAAGACCGTAGGAACCTCTGACCTTGAGATTGTCCACTACATTTTTCATTGGTTCGAAGAAAGCTTCATTGCTTATTACCCATCCTAAAGAGACGGCAGGGAAGAATCCGAAACGGTCTTCTTTGGCCAGACGTTCGGTCCCGTTGTAACCGAAGTTAAACTCAAATAGATAGCGTTGTCCGTAATCATAAGTAAGACGTCCGGAAAGGCCTTGATTACGGTTGGGTAACACGTCGCTTCTGTATTCGCGTTGTTTGTAGAGTAACATGGCACCTACATTATGCAGACCGAATTGACGGGCATAGTTTAGGTTGAACTGTAATTCAAATGTTTGGTCGGAAGACTTTCCGATAGCCGACTGACTGATATAATCGCTGCCATTCGAATTTAGCAGTTCCAATTCATAATTCGTATTTTCCAGGTCGGTTTCATCGTAGCTTCCGCTTTTTATGCGATAATAATAAGGAGCAATGCTACGATTAAAGTAAGAACTTGACCAGGTTTTGAAATTTACAAAAGCATTAATTTTAAGCCCTTTAGTGATAAAATCCAAATCCTGGTCTATCTTGATAACTGTGTTAAGTGTATTTTCGTTCGTTTCGGCAAAGGATGTCATCATCCTGGCATAGGGGTTCGTGTATAAGGTACTTCCTGAGATGATGTTATTGCCGTACATGATACGCCCGTCCTGACTTGGATAAGTAACCGGAAATTCTATGGGGGTAGTAGTCAGAATCTGTTTGAACAAATCCTCGCTTGATACATTCGGGCTTTTTTTCTGACGGATCTGAGCGTTCATATTCATTTTGATTGTTGTCGTCGGCGTCAGTTTATAAGCAATATTATTCTGGAAGGTATAGTTCATTATATTAATATTGTTGTTCCATGAATATGCTTTCCCTGTGTTCAGCAAGCCTGAATCATGGCTGACATCCAAACTCATGTAATATTTAACTTTAGAACCACCACCGGAAATGTTGACGTTGGCACGTTGGCGCATACTCATGTTTTTGAACAATACGTCTTGCCAGTTTACATCGGGGTATAGGTATGGGTTGACTCCGGATGCCGTGCGTTCCATGTCTGTAGCACTGTATTTGGGTGTAGCGGAAGAGTTTCTGGCTAATGAAGCTTTATTATACATATCCATGTAAGTAGCTCCGTCCACAAATTCCGGGAACTTGTCTAAGTAGTTGAAAGAGTTTTCCGCTGTAACGTTGATGGATGTTTTACTATTGTATTCTCCGCCTTTAGTTGTGACGATCATTACACCGTTAGCTCCGCGTGAACCATAGATAGCGGTGGCAGATGCATCTTTAAGGATAGAGAAGCTTTCAATATTCTCGGCTGGCACATAATTAAGGTCACCGGATGATATTTCTACATCATCCAATAAAATCAGAGGAGTTGCTCGTCCACCAAAAGTACCGATACCGCGAATGTAAAATTCGGCACCGGAGCCAGGCTCTCCGGAGTTTGTTTTTGCGATGACACCCGCCAACTTTCCGGCAAATGAGTTGGACAGGGTAGATGACGGCAGTTTGAGGCTGGCACCTTTTATACTTGTGATAGCTCCTGTTACGCTGACCTTCTTTTGGGTACCGGAACCGACTACGACAACTTCATTCAAGGTATGATCGTCTCCTTCCAGTACAATTTTGATATTCCCTAGATCTTCTACAGGAACTTCACGAGTTTTATATCCGATGTAAGTTACGACAAGGATCGTCTTATTGTCGGGTATGGAAAGACTAAAATTACCATCAATATCCGAGATTGTACCAGTGTTCTTGTCACCTTTAATCGTGATGTTAGCTCCAATGATGGGGCTATCGTCCACTGCGTCTATGATAGTACCGGTTACAGTACGTTTTTTCTTTTGTTGGGTGTTATTCGTTTTTTGTACGTTGAGAATAACCTCTTTGTTTTTTACGATATAGCTAATACCGCTGTCTTTGAAAACTTCATCCAGAATCTCGTCAATAGGACCATTACAATTAATGTCTTTCCGTTGTTTGTCTTCGAGATCTGCTGCGTTGTAGAAAAACGTGTAGTCGCTGTTTTTTTCTATAAGCTGGATAGCTTGCATAATAGTGATTGATTGCCCCTTGATAGATATGTGTCCCTGAGCTCCAAGAGCGGACAAGGGGTAAAAGAGCAAAACGAGTGCGATATGCTTCAGATATCGCCTCCGGTAACAACTGTGATTTTTTTTCATGATTTAACTTGTTGTGAGGTTAAATATTGGGTTAATTATTAGAAATATGGTTAATTATATATTACTATTTTACTATTCTGTTTTTTGTATGTGAGGTTAAGGCTGAAACAAAGCTTCTCTATTACGTCATCCAATGTTTCATCATAACGGATGCTACCTGTGAATGAAGATTGTTTAGTAAACTTTCCTTCTAGAATTATATTTGATTGGTATATTTGATTTACAATTGAAATGAGCTGGGGTAATGGGGTTTCTTTGAAGTTGTATCTTCCGTCCTTCCAATTGATATCCATTACATTCTCAACTAATGTTTGTGCATTGTTTGGATTATACATTACCTTTTGCGATGGAGACATGATAATTTTCTCTCCTGTAGATTCTACATTAAATTCTATTTTACCATGAAACAGCGTGATTTCATTTTTTTCAGCATTAGTTTGCTTGATTTGAAAACAGGTTCCCTTTACTTCTATAAAAGCTTTATTAATATGTACTTGGAAGAAACTGCCTTCATGTTTATATACTTCAAAAAATGAGTTGCCTTCTAGCCATACTTCTCTTTTTTTGTTAAAGGCTTTTGTGTATTTAATGGAACTACCTGATTCCATCCATACTTTTGTACTGTCCGGTAAAACGTGCATTTGGTTTTGTTGTGCTATCACCATTATAAATTCGTCGTTAATATTATCTCTGACTGAATTCATCCAAAATCCTCCTATTGTTAGTAAAAGAGCGAGTGAAGCTACGGCAAAATACCATCTTAGTTCTGTTAGAACTAAGATAAAAAAATGACTTTTCGAAAAAAAAACTTCTTTTTGGTTAGTGGTTAATTTATTGAATATTAGCTCATTGTGATTTTAATGATAGTTTTTCTATTTTTTTTATCGAAGGGATGTGGGGGTAGACTTAACTCAAGTGTATTTATAATATACGAGTAATAATAAATAGAATAATAACAAAGTAAGATAGGATGGATAAAGATACAAAGATGAGTTTGATTAAAGATTTGCTGGCAGGACGGCTGACTAAAAAGCAGCGGAGAAGCTATGCTGACCTGGAATCAGTGGATAGAGAACTTAAAATACAATGGAATGAATCAGAAAATAAAGCTATAGATTTTAAAATAAAAGAACAGATATGGGAAAGAGTAAAAGCAAGATGTGTAGATAGGAAAAGAAACAAAGTTCTAACAGAACTTAGTTGAATTTAATAATTAGAATAGATTTTGAAGACATTATTAAAGGAAAAAAGGTAACTTTATTATAAATAAAAATCAAAAAAAATGTTGTGGTTAATGGTTATTTCTTTATTTTTGTAACACAATTGAAAAGAGATGGAGGAGACAATAATTCTGGAAAAGGTAAAAGCGGGAGATGCGGCTGCATTTTCTTTGCTGTATGACCTTTATTGGCTGAAGGTTTATAACTTTGCACGACTTTATGTCACTTCATCTTCCGTGATTTCAGAAGTAGTTCAGGATGTTTTTGTGAAAGTTTGGGAGTCCAAAGAGTTTCTTGATATTACCAAGAATTTTGATGGGTTGCTTTTTATGATTACCCGTAATATTATATTCAATTATTCGCGTAGACATTTTAATGAGCTGAATTTTAAAATGACAGTTCTGAAAGGACTTGAAAATTCTTATGATATAGAAGAGGAATTGGATGCTGCTGATTTGAAGAACTATATTGATAAATTGATTTCGCAACTTCCGGCCAGACGGCAGCAGATCTTTAGAATGAGCCGCGAAGAGCATCTATCTAATCGGGAAATCGCGGAACGTTGTGCAGTCAGTGAAAAAGCAATAGAACGGCAGATTACCTTAGCATTGAAGTTCATCAAAGAGAACCTTCCTTTATTTGTTGTATTTATGGGATAAAGACTCAAACGTATTCATGCTCATGCTTGAGCCTGAATACGTTTAATTGCCTATATGGTGTTTTTTATTTTTTCAGTTTAAAGAAAGGGTTCTTGCTAATCTTGACATCCGAAGGTTTCATATTTTCAATTTTAACAGTACGTCCTAATACATCCCCTTCAATCTTATTGTTTGAAATAACCACAGATTTACATGCTTCCAGCGTAATACCTTCTTTACGATAGTGATAAGGCTGGTAAGTCGTATCACGTATGAGTGTATTGGAGGAGAAGGTGAGTCCGTCTACCGACCGTGCGAAGAGAATCGGATAATCAAATAGGTGGAAGGTATTATCCACAATGCGGATATTGCGATGATAGGGGTACTTCTGTTCCGATGTCGGAATTTCCGGATCAATGCTGATCACGGCTTCACAGAACTGATAAATCGAAGAATTGCAAGGATAACGGAAATCATTGTTACGTATCAGCACGTCTCTGACAGCTCCTGACTCGTACCATGCATTTGCGTCTCCGGCAATCAGAATGGCAGAGCCGCTGGATTCGAATACATTGTTCTCAATAATAACCTTGCCGGGAGTAGATACAAGCAGACCACGTGCCCGGCAACTTCCGAAATGGCAGTTGCGTATTTCTGCATCAGGTGTGCAGGTCAGATTCTCTATTACATATCCGGCTTCCACTCCGGCTGGAAGTGGTGCTGATAATTCGATGATAAATTCAGCTTTATTTAGTGCTTCAAATTTATTCATTTTACCAGTAGCTACGGTACGCATGGTTTTATGCTCTATAAATCCGATTGTTTCGTCCGGACGTCCCCATTCCATCCCTTCACTCATGTCCTGCATGAATTTGCATTTGATACGGGTAGGAGAAAGAACTTCCATAATACGGGAACATGTTCCATGGATGTTAATAGGATCATCCATCAATCCTGCCCAACTGCAGTTCTCAATCTTGAGTAATCCGCTGCATCCCATGAAGTGGAAACCGTCGTCATGTCCGCTCAGCACACGTTTCTTGGAAGTGTTAGGGATGATATGTACATCATTGAAAGATATATTCTTGCTATACTGTGACAGAATTCCCAGTCCGCAGGTATGGAATAGTTTTACGTTTTCTAGTTTTGTGTCCATGCTGTGGTAAATGAAGATACCGGCGTGGTCTCTGGTGCTGTGTCGTAACACAAGGACCGTACCCGGCGCAGGGAAGAATTTATCAGCCTCCTTTTTAGGATCGGATAAGCGTATTAATCCAGGTTTTACTTCTGTTGCATCGTATGAGCGCCAGCCTAAGTTGTCACCTGTATTTGGCAGGACGAGATGGGTGTCGGGATCAAACTGCATGATCGCCCAAAGACTGCTTTTCCATCCTTCACCGACAAAAGTCAGTCGTTTGTTTTCTATGATATAAGGATATTGGTGGGAGTCGATTTCGATCTCAAGGTATCCGGAGGTAGATTGAGTGACAATACCTTGCGCAGTTAATGGGATTTCCCAATCGACGGAGAAGTTCTTTAAGGTAATGTTCCGGCAATGATCCAAAGTGAATGGCTGCATCCGGCCATGCATAATAAACTCAGAACCATTACCGTCAATCGTCAGATCATTGATCTGCTCCAATAGCACGGCGAGAATTTTGGGATTAACATCGTAGGTGTTCGTTTCGTGATAATCTTTTTCGATAGCATGTTGTGCCCAGAAGTCATATCTTCCTTTTGGAAAGACAAGTGTGGAACCTGGATATTGCTTGCAAGCATCGATTGCCTTTTGTATAAATGGCACTGCGTTGATACGGCTGTCGGGTTTCAAACCGAAATCGGATACGGAAATAATCTTGCTTGCCGAAATGCTGTTTGCACAAAGTAAAAGTGCAGATAGTAAGCATGTCTTTAATGATAGGAATGTTCTCATGTGTTTTTATAGTTTAATTGGGGTAAATAGGTAAAATCTAATGTTTGTGTTTTTCCCAGACACCTCTGGTGAAATCCGGTATTTCTACAGGAATACTTCCGTTCAATACCGACTTCTCGCTTAATTCGGTGATACACGACCATTCGGCTGCATCATAAACGTCCATGTCAAGGGGCAGTCCGTTGCGCAGGCAATATATTAACCGATAATCCATTACATAGTTCATTTCGTTCGGTAATCCTTTACGATGTGCTTCCTCGCCGATGGTGGCGCTAAAAGGGTGTTTATAGAGAGTTAATACTTGTTCAAGTGCTTCGCCTTCAAGCGGAGTATCTCCATGAGAATCCAGGGCAATGCATGGTACCGGATATTTTTGTGCAAAGCCGAGTGTGCCGCATACTGTTTGCAGGCGACTGTAAGGGCGGGGAGTCGAAACATTATACTGAAGCATGATCGTTTTCCCTTTGGCGGTATGGATAAGCGTGGTGTTGACATCTCCCAGTTTATACTTTTGACGGGCTTCCGGTGAGTTCTCTCCGAATCTTTTCCGCGCATACTCGCTCATGCCGGCCTGATGGGTGGACATGGATACGAGATATTCCATCCTGTCATTGCGGTGGATGTCGAGGATTTGACAGGCAGGCCCTAGTCCGTGGGTGGGGTAGGGATTGCCTGTATGTTCGATACTGTATCTTTTTCCCCAGTGATTGTGGTAACCGCCTTCGCTCTCTTCGGCAAAATACATGGAACGGAGATCGTGAATATATGCTCCTTCTACATGCATTATTTCTCCGAGTACACCTTGACGTGCCATTTCGAGAGTAGTCAGGGCAAAAGGGTCATAACAGCAATTTTCCAGCATGATACAGTGGCGTCTTGTCTTTTCTGCTGTATCGACCAGTTGCCAGCATTCGGCTATATTCATGGCGGCAGGAACTTCGATAGCTACATGTTTGCCGCATTCCATTGCATAGGTTGCCATTTGGGTGTGAGTGAGCCAGTCTGTACAGATAAAAATTAAATCCAGATCGTTGCATTCACACATCTTTCGCCAGCCGCCTGGTCCGGTATATCCCGTGGCTTCGGGGTGCTTTGCTTCTTTGAGTATGAGTTGGGCTTTGTTCAAGTTACCTTCCCTGATTTCGCTGAGAGCTTTGATTTCGGTTCCTTCTATTTGCAGATAACGTTGCAGGGTGAGTAGCCCTCGATTCCCCAATCCTATGATTCCGATGCGGACAATTGGGATAGGGAGGTGTGCCAATTGCAGTACGTGTGATTGCGTTGGAGAATCTTCCATGTTCTTAGAGGTTTAAAGTTATACAAAAAAAGAGAATCTAATTTCTCAGATTCTCTTTGAAGAGCGGAAGACGGGGCTCAAACCCGCGACCCTCAGCTTGGAAGGCTAATGCTCTATCAACTGAGCTACTTCCGCAATTTTTGTGGGCAAAGATGGATTCGAACCACCGAAGTCGAAAGACAGCAGATTTACAGTCTGCCCCATTTGGCCACTCTGGTATTTGCCCTTTTTTTGCTTTTGAGGAGGTTTGTTTCTCAATTGCGGTGCAAAGATACAACTATTTATTTAAACTCCAAACAAAATCGATCATTTTTATTGCAGTTATTGCACATTCATCTCCTTTGTTACCGAGTTTACCACCGGCTCTATCTTCTGCTTGTTCCATAGTGTTGGTGGTAATAAGTCCGTAAATAACTGGTATGTCGCCAGTTGCATTTAGCTGCGCTGCACCTTGGGTTACTCCCATACAAACATAATCAAAATGCGGTGTATCGCCTTTGATAACACATCCTATAATAATAATTGCGTCTACGTCGCAATTTTCCATCATTTGATTGGCACCAAAAGTTAATTCGAAACTTCCGGGTACATGTTTTACCAGAATGTTTTCTTCCTTAGCACCATGTTTTTTTAATGTATTTACTGCACCGTCCAAAAGAGCGCCGGTGATTTTATCGTTCCACTCAGAAACAACAATACCAAACTTCATCTCTTCTGCATTGGGGACAGAGGTGAAATCGTAATCTGATAAATTGTGATAAGCTGTTGCCATAAATAAGTAAGAATTAAAAGTGAATAGTTAAAAGTGAAGAATTAAAAGTGAGAGTGAAAAGAGAAGAAATGGATAAAGCGGCAAGAAATGATAAAGAGTGATAAATGATCTGTATTTATACGATCATTTATCACTCTTTACTTTTATCTTTTCACTTTTCACTTCTCTCTTATTTCTTCAGCAGTTTGGCTTGCTCGATGTATTTATCGATATCCATTGCCTGATAAGATTGGAAGTATTTATCTTTGATTTGAGTATAAGCTTTTACCGCATCGTCATACTTACCTTGTTTCACTAAGATTTCACCGGCTTGTAACAGGTAAATAGGACTCAAAGTATTGCTATCGGCTTTGTCAGCTGCTTTCAATAAGGAAGAAACTGCTTTATCCAACTGATCTAATTGTGCATAACAGTTCCCTGCTGCAGCAAGCATGGCAGGACCTACCATTTGGTCGGCACCATCGAATTCGTTCAGATATTTAATGGCTTCGTCATATTTGTTGAGGTGTGCATAGCAGATTCCTGCATAGGCTTTAGCCAGATTTGCAGCTTTGGTACCACTGAATTGATCGGCTACTTTCAGAAAACCGACGAAACCGATGCTGTCACCATTTAATGCCTTTTCGTATTGGTCTTGTTCAAAAAGCTCTTGTCCTTTGAATAGAGCTGCTTGGGCTTTTTCTTCACGAGGCTCTGCATAAAGGTGTTTGTACAATATAACGCCTACTACAACAACGATTACGGCAACTACTACGCCGATGATTACTTTTTTGTTTTTGATAAGAAATGCTTCTGACTTGGTCAGTGCATCTTCCACATTCATTGCTTCATTGTGGTGTTTTTGTTCTGCCATTTTTATATGATTCTTTTTGTTATTATTCTAACTTTGATATTTCGACTCGCAAAAGTAGTTTTTTTATATCTACTAATGAAATTTAGAGGCATCTTTTTTTGTTTTACGCTGTAAAACCACGAAAATCTTTCTACTTTTGTAACCAAACTTAATGTGATCACATGATACTGAAACGTATATCCGTACTGAACTATAAAAATCTGGAGCAGGTTGAACTGAATTTTTCTGCTAAGTTGAATTGCTTTTTCGGGCAAAACGGAATGGGAAAGACAAATCTTTTGGATGCCGTATACTTTCTGTCTTTCTGCAAGAGTGCCGGCAACCCTATCGATTCGCAAAATATCCGGCATGATCAGGACTTTTTTGTGATACAGGGGTTTTATGAAGCGTCCGACGGAACCCCGGAAGAGATTTATTGCGGTATGAAAAGACGTTCGAAGAAACAATTCAAGCGAAATAAGAAAGAATATGGCCGTTTGTCCGATCACATCGGCTTTTTACCGTTGGTTATGGTTTCTCCCGCTGATTCCGAGTTGATTGCCGGAGGTAGTGACGAACGTCGCCGTTTCATGGATGTGGTTATTTCACAGTACGATAAGGAGTATTTGGAGGCATTGATTCGTTATAATAAAGCATTATTGCAACGTAATACTTTATTGAAAAGCGAAGTTCCCGTGGAAGAAGATCTTTTTTTGATTTGGGAAGAAGCTATGGCTCAGGCGGGGGAAGTGGTCTACAGGAAACGGGAGGCGTTTATCCGTGAGTTTATTCCGATATTTCAGTCTTTTTATTCTTTTATATCTCAGGATAAAGAACAGGTGGGACTGTCATATGATTCGCATGCCCGGGATGCTTCATTGCTGGAAGTACTAAAGGGAAGCAGGGAGCGCGATAAAATCATGGGTTTCTCTTTGAAGGGGGTTCATAAAGATGAGTTAAACATGCTTTTAGGCGAGTTCCCAATCAAAAGGGAGGGATCGCAAGGTCAGAACAAGACTTATCTGGTAGCTTTGAAATTGGCACAGTTCGATTTTCTTAAACGGACAGGAAGTGCTGTTCCACTGCTGTTGCTCGATGATATCTTTGATAAATTGGATGCTTCGCGGGTGGAACAGATCGTGAAACTGGTAGCAGGTGACAGTTTCGGTCAGATTTTCATTACCGATACGAACCGTGAACATTTGGATCGGATTTTGTATAATGTAGGCAGTGATTATAAGATGTTCCGGGTAGAAAAAGGAGAAATCTGCGAAACAAAAGAATCGGAAATATGAAAAGAAACGATGCCGAACCGATAGGGAAGTTAATTCAGCAGTTCTTTCGACAGGAGAGTTTGGAATCCCCACTGAACGAACAGCGTTTATTGGATGCGTGGCCTCAGATATTGGGGCCTACGATTTCATCCTATACGCGCGATCTTTATATAAAGAACCAGACCCTTTTTGTGCATCTCACTTCCGCGGCACTACGTCAGGAATTAATGATGGCGCGTGAAAGATTGGTGCGTAGTTTGAATCAGAAAGTTGGGGCTACGGTGATTACCAATATTATATTCAGATGATGCTTTATGAGTATAGGGTTATCTATCGTGATAGGTATGGCTACCTAAAAGGAATCGTATCCATCGTTTTAATCTTTAGTCGTTTCAATTCTTCACACGCATTATCATAATAACCGGAGTATTCCAGCGCCTTTACATCGTGTGCATCTACTCCTATGATTGCCGTACATCCTTCATTGGCGGCTATCTGCCAGAACTCAGGGTGGGGATAGGTTAATTTCCCAAAAGCTTGGTTGTGATCCATCATACCTATATTATATTCCAATGGAATGTTGAGGCGTGCTGCCGCTCGGCAGATATGCCTGCTGACCGATTTGCAATGTCGGTCGAATACGGGATAGGAACGCATGAAAAGGTCGGGGTGTGCCAAGTAGGCATATAGACCGCTTTCCATTCCTTCTATGGAACTCTCTTCATACAATTCCAGCATGTCCACGGTTGTAGTGTTATGGCCGAAGTAGGGAAATTTTTCATCGGAATGGAAATGATGATTGCCGAAGATGATGAAGTCGAGCTTGTATTCCTTTGCCAATTCTTTCAGCCAATGGATATATTCCGGAAAGTATTCGCATTCCAGTCCCAGGCTGATTTTTATCTGATCCTTGTATTTTGCCTGGAGTTCACGAATACTGCAGACGTATTCCGGGAATTCTTCAGGAGTCATTCGAATGTCTGAAACATAATCCGTGCGATATTTCCAAGGACTATGGTCGGAGAAACCGAGTTCCTGATAACCACCTTTGATAGCACTTAAAACGAACTCTTCATCACTGCCTGTTGCGTGGTGACAGCGGGCAGTGTGAGTGTGATAATTAGTTTTCATTTAGCAATGACTGCATTCATACAGATGTCAAAAGGTTCTGCCGGTACTTCGTCTATTAACTGGAATGGAAAGCATATGCCTATTTTATGAGCCTGTATTTTAGGTAATAGTTTGTCGTAATATCCTTTGCCTCTACCCAGGCGGTGACCGTTCATGTCGAAAGCGACTCCCGGCACGATAACCAAATCGATCGAAGCGTAATCGGTGAAAATATCTCCGGTAGGTTCGGCAATGCCGTATGCGCCAATGGCTAAATCGGCAGGACCTGTATATGATCGTAACTCCAACTCGTCGCCCACAACAACCGGCAGTATGATTCTCTTTTCACCACTCCACTTTTCAATGAAGGAATGGGTCTGAACCTCATCCTTCAAAGAATGGTAGAGCAATATGGTCTTTGCTTCCTGGAATTTCGGATGTTTCTCCAGTCTGTCCAGGACAATAGCAGAAAGCTCTTTAAGCGTAGAGTCGCAATATCTCGTTTTCTCTTGAGCAATCTGCTTGCGCAGTTCTTTTTTTCTTTCCTTCATTTTTCTTTTCTGTTACCGGTTCTTCGGCTATCTCAGGAGCTTTTGGAAAAGCTTCGCCTTTTTCAAGTATTTCCAGTCCTTTCTTTACGGTTGGGTCGGACTGGTTTAAATATTTAATATAGTCTTCTTTTCCAAGCATGTTATAAATGATATTTCCATAAATATTCTTTTCTAACAGCTTGTATGATTTCTGAATCAGGATATTTCTTCTTTTGACTCCTTTGCTTTCGGCAAAACGAACGAATTGTTCTACTAAACCTTGACGACGCAGATAATTGAGTAACGACTCTTCCGTGTCGTATTTGCTGAGCTTCTCACGATTATTATCAGTATACTGGAAAGTGAATAGGATTGTTAAACCTTTATTCAGAACTTCCGTCAGGTAAGAACTAACTCCGGTTGTATCCTGTGGCACGAATACATCGGGCATGATACCGCCACCGCCATAAACCGGACGTCCCAAACTGGTTGAATATCGTTGAGATTCATCCATCTTAATGCTGTCACGTGAGAAAAACTCTCCGTGCGCATAACGGTTATACAAGTCCATCTCGTAATTACGGTCTTTCCCGTTTTCATATGGTCGCTGAATGCAACGTCCGGATGGGGTGTAGTAGCGGGCAATCGTTAAGCGGATAGCAGACCCGTCACTGAAATCGATGGGCTGTTGTACCAGCCCTTTACCGAACGAACGCCGTCCCACAATGGTTCCACGGTCATTGTCCTGGATGGCTCCGGTAAAGATTTCACTGGCGGACGCTGAACCTTCATCCACAAGAACTACTAATGGAAGTTTTTGGCAACTGCCTGTGCCATTGGCAAATTCATCCAAACGTTTGTATTTGCGTCCTTCGGCATAAACGATCAATTTGCCTTCAGGCAGAAATTCATTGACCATGCGAGTAGCAGCTTCCATATATCCTCCTGTGTTGCCGCGAAGGTCGATAATGATTCCTTTGCAATCTTTATGATTGAGTTGAGCCAATGCGTTGAGCAATTCCACATGAGTGGTTCTTCCGAATTTACTGATTTGTATATATCCGAAGTCATCGGTCAGCATATACGCTGCATCGATTGAATTTTGCGGGATGTCTCCACGAGTGATAGTAAAGTCCAATAAATCTTTTTCCGTAGCACGTTTGATGCCGAGTTTTACCTGACTACCTTTGGGACCTTTCAGCTTATGCATCGCATTTTCGTTGGTAACTACTTTCCCCACAAACAGGCTGTCGTCCACCATCACGATACGGTCTCCTGCCATCAATCCCACCTTTTCCGACGGACCGCCCGAAATTACTGAGTTGACATGTATCGTGTCATTCTGTATGGTAAACTGGATACCGATGCCGCTGAAACTACCTTCTAGTTCTGAATTTACTTCTTCCAGGTTCTGTGCCGGGATATAAGTAGAATGCGGGTCGAGTTCCGCCAGAATCTGCGGCATGGCTTTTTCCACGAGATCGGTCATATTGACCGTATCCACATATTGGTCATCGACGATCCGTAACAGAGCATTCAGCTTGTTGGATGAGCCATTGATAATTCCCAGACGATTCCCGGCAAAGTGTTTGGCATAAAATGTTCCTATGAGTATTCCTACGACAATGCTCACAGCAATAATGACGGGGGTAAAGCGGGAAGAGTTTTTTGTACTCATGTTTTTATCTTATTGATTGCTGCAAGCTACGAATTACAAAAACTTGTACTGCAGCATATATTAGTATTTATTGATTATTCTCTCTATTGGCAACAGTTTGCTTCTCGTCATCCGTCGCAACGAAAATAACTTCGATGCCTGCTCTTTTCAACAACTCGATGCCGTCTTCCAAACGGTAGTGTTCGGAATAAACCACACGTTTGATTCCAGCTTGGATGATTAGTTTGGCACATTCAATGCAAGGTGAGGCGGTAACATACATGGTAGCCCCGTCGCTGCTATTGTTTGAACGTGCTATTTTTGTTATGGCGTTAGCTTCGGCATGGAGTACATAGGGCTTCGTCACATTGTTTTCATCCTCACAGATGTTTTCGAAGCCAGAAGGAGTGCCGTTATACCCGTCCGAAATGATCATTTTGTCTTTTACAATGAGGGCACCTACTTTTCGGCGCTGGCAATATGAATTTTCAGACCAGATGCTGGCCATCCGAATATAACGTTTATCTAATTCGTATTGTTTATCCATAGATATATTGTGTAGTGCTGGTTTATATTTCAGGTTTAAATGCAATGAAAAAGGTCTCATTACCATCTTTATAGTAAAGATACAGGTTATTTTCGTCACCTAGGTAAGAAGTCGATTTTTTTATGGCTGCGATGATGTATTTTCCAAGTGTATCTTTTGAATCTTTGACGGAGCTTTTGCTGATTGATGTAGAAAATGCATTCGTTTCTCCATTAGCACTCCAGTTCCCATCCATTGTGACAGATCCGGTACCAATAAAGTTGCCGGCAATGACATTATCGGATGTGCTGCCGGTAAATGTGATACTGAAAGATCTTGTCCCTGAGATATACGAATTTATAACACCTTCACTGACTCCGGGGAATGGATACCACCTGTGTTCCTTGTCCTTGGCGATGAAAGTCATTCTCCAGGTTTTTCCCGTAAATATTTCCTGCACATCATCTGAATTGTTGCATCCGCTTATAACCGGAATGAAAAGTAACAGGCAGATAATCCATTTATGAATCGATACGTTTCTCATTGATCTCACTCGTTTTTAATTTTTGATGATTCCATTCCTCGTTAGCAGTGCATCGATGGTTGGTTCTTGTCCTCTGAAGCGCTTGTAGAGAATCATCGGATGTTCTGTTCCTCCTTTGGAGAGGATATTGTTACGGAATGATTCGGCTACATCCCGGTCAAAAATACCTTTTTGTCTGAAAAGAGAAAAGGCATCGGCATCCAATACTTCTGCCCATTTGTAGCTGTAGTACCCGGCAGAATAGCCACCTGCGAAGATATGTGAAAAGCTGGTACTCATACATGCCTCTTTGACAACCGGCAGTATTTGTGCTTTTGCCCATGCCTGTTGTTCGTATTCTTTCACATCACCTTCAAAAGGAGTGTTACGGGTATACCATGCCATGTCCAGTAGTCCGAAACTGATTTGACGCAGGCATGCATAGGCGACATTGAAGTTGGATGCATCTACCAGACGTTTGATAAGATCCGCTGGTATTTTCTCACCTGTAAGATAATGACGGGCAAACGTATTAAGAAAGTCACTTTCAATGGCAAAGTTTTCCATGATTTGGGACGGCAGTTCCACGAAGTCCCAGTATACATTAGTACCGCTCAGACTTCTATAAGTAGAATTAGCGAACATACCATGGAGGCTGTGGCCGAATTCATGAAGGAAAGTTGCCACTTCACCGAAAGTCAGCAGAGCCGGTTTATTCTCTGTCGGTTTGGTGAAATTCATTACGACAGATACGTGTGGGCGGCTGTCTTCACCGGTCTTTTCGTCAATCCATTGCCCTTTATATTCCGTCATCCATGCACCGGAGCGTTTACCGTCCCGTGGATGAAAGTCCGTATAGAGTACTGCTAAATATTTTCCATCTTTGTCTAATACTTCATAAGCTTCGACGTCTTTGTGATATACGGGAATATCGGCATTTTTTCTGAAACTGATGCCGTAAAGCCGGTTAGCAAGTCCGAATACGCCTTCTTTCACTTTCTCCAATTCGAAGTAGGGGCGTAGCATTTCTTCGTTGATATTGAATTTTTTGTCTTTCAATTTGTTGGAGTAGTATGCCCAATCCCACGGCATCAGCGCAAAGTCCGTACCTTGTTCTTGCTGTGCGGTCTCCAGTACTTCCTGATACTCTTTTTGAGCTGTAGGAGTGTAGGCATCTAACAATTGGTTGAGTAAGCCATATACTGCGTTACTGTCTTGAGCCATGCGTTTTTGCAAGACATATTGGGCATGATTGTCATATCCTAACAATTGGGCTATCTCCATGCGTGTGTTTACGATCTTCTTTACGATCTCAATATTGTTGAATTCGTTATCGTGCGTACACTTTGTACTGTTAGCAAAATAAAGTTCCTTCCGCAATTCGCGGTTGTCGGCATACGTCATGAAAGGTATGAAACTGGGTGCTTGTAAAGTAAACATCCACCCTTTGATTCCTTTCTCTTTTGCAGTCTCCTCGGCTGCTTCTACCGCACTTTCCGGAAGACCGGCCAATTGTTTCTCGTCCGTGAGTACTAACTGATAGTTGTTGATCTCTTTCAGATTGTTTTCGGCAAACTGAAGGGTAAGGCTACTGAGGTCTTTGGTCAGTTTGCGATATTTTTCTTTGGCTTCCCCCTGAAGGTTGGCACCATTACGGATAAAACTGTCATATATCTTTTCCAGCAATTTCAATTGTTCGGGAGTGAGCGACTCTTGCTCCTTTTGCTGATACACAATTTTAACCCGATTAAACAGTGATTCGTTCAGGCTGATATTATTGCCATGCTCACTAAGTAGAGGCATCATTTCTTGTGCAAGCGCTTGCAGCGTGTCATTGGTCTCTGCACTGCAGAGATTGTCGAATACGGTAACTACACGGTCAAGCAATTCACCGGAGTTCTCATAAGCTAGAATCGTATTGGCAAAAGTCGGGGTTTCGGGATTGTCGGTGATAGCATCTATTTCGGCAATTTGTTGCCGGATACCTTCACGAATGGCCGGTTCGAAATGGTCTGTTTTTATTTTATCGAATGGAACAGTTTCGTGAGGGGTATTGTATCTTTCAAAAAAAGGATTCTGAGCGTTCATCATACTAATTATACAGAATAATATACATGTTATACTTAGTTTTTTCATATAAGCCATTATGTTGATAGGGTTTATATTACAGGAACGCAAAATTACAAAAAAAAAGCCGCTTCGATTTCTCGAAGCAGCTTTTTTATAGATTATTACAACAAATTACTTGTTAACTGTAGCCATGTGAGCGATCAGGTCAAGAACCTTGTTAGAGTAACCGATTTCGTTGTCATACCAAGATACAACTTTTACGAAAGTATCAGTCAAAGCGATACCAGCCTTTGCATCGAAGATAGAAGTACGAGCGTCACCCAAGAAGTCAGAAGAAACTACTGCATCTTCAGTGTAACCCAGGATACCCTTCAATTCGCCTTCTGAAGCTTCTTTCATAGCAGCACAGATTTCAGCGTAAGTAGCCGGTTTAGCCAAGTTAACTGTCAAGTCAACTACAGATACGTCCAAAGTCGGAACACGCA
>OODP01000434.1_pt1 | contig 38169 bp, 37 predicted proteins | sample 1671011 | NCBI WGS metagenome assembly OODP01 (sample SAMN06348113, study PRJEB24527) | human gut metagenome | biome: human gut; feature: ankylosing spondylitis patient; material: feces | host: Homo sapiens | place: China | collected 2015-10
GTTTACGATAGGCTTTCATATCAAGAGAATAGGTATACTTATTCCCAGCTTTATCTTTGCTTAACAAGCCCATTGAGATTAGTTTTTTGGTAACACGGTCAAATAGTCTTATCCCCAGGTTCATTCTCAGAAGCAGGAACTCTTTGCTCCAGGCTGTATTGTAGCCACTTTGTTTCATGTATTCCATATCAACCATGTGAAGAAGAAACACAACCTCTGCCGGGTCAAACAGACAACTTAGGTTCAGGTAAAAAGTTACTGATTTTTCAGGGAGTCTATTTCTTGTATTCATACTTTTGCTTTTATGAAGGAGATGAACGGGAACGCCACCTCCTTCCAGTTTAAAAATCAGTCTTGCCTGTTCTTTCGTTTAAGTTTGTCGGCTTTGAGGAATGCCCCAATAATATCCTTGTTGCGAAGGAAGTATTGTACACCTTCAGTAGTGACATAAGTAACCGGTCTGAGCGTGATCTTTCGGGGACGGGTGTTATTCTCGTCCTGTTTGGGATACTTGATGCATAGTAGCCCCTTGTTTGAGTACTGGCGGGTAGGCATATTGTAACTGCCGCCTTTGCCCTTGCACACAAAGCCGTATTCCCGTAAGAAACGGTAAAGGGTGTTCCTGCCGATGTTGCAGCCATTATCTGTCAGCATAAGGGACAAGGCACCTATGGAAATGCTTTCTCCATCTTCCAGAATGGCTTCGGCAAACTCTATCATGGGTTTGCTCTCGGCAATCTGATTTTTGAGTTGTTCGTTACTGCGGAACAACATGGCATATTCTCCGGAAGAAAGCGAGGTGGTTCCTTTTTTAAGTAGTTCTTTGATCTTCAGGTTACACCAAATACCAAACCTAGGATTGAGCCAGCGGGCAAATTCAAGAGCCAGGTCTTCGTGCATCCAGGTTCCCTGACCTGCATCTCCGCCCTTTGTAACTGTCAGTAAATCAGCCGAAGTGCAAATATGCACATCGGTCAGGGCTTGGATATAATCCTTTGCCTGCTTGGTTCTCAGCCAAAATGTAGGTCTTTTCTTATCTCCAAACACCGTAGCCATCTGAGAGGCATTAATTTTCATACTGCCGCTTTCAAGTTGGAAAGTAATCTCCGAGCCTTGATACGTAAAAACTTCATTTGTCATAAATCGAATATTTTAAAGTGAATATCCAAACTTACAGTGCTAGGCACTGTCAATCAATTCATGTAGCTCCGTTGCGGATTCAGTCCTCTGTAATCGAATCGTTGACGTAGTAAAACGCTAGGCGACCAGCAATCATCGGTTTATACACTCTGTATCCGTTCTGTTTTGCATAAACCCCGACTGTGACACGGTTTGCTATTAGGGGGGTGTGCTCTTCCATGTGTTCTGCCATTTCTTCAAAAGTCATTCTTTTCTTGAATTTCATAATTTCTTATTTTTAATGAATACTGATTGAGTATATTTAAGAATAGGGAAAGTTGTATTAAGTTGGTTTATTTATTATAGCAAATAACCCTTTAAAAATGGTAGTAAATTCGCAAAAAGGGCTATCTTTGTTCAACGGTATTATTCATAATGCCAATATGATAACAAGCATTGAATGCAATATCTTAACATAAAAGATTAAGAGTAAAAGTATTCCATCTGTACAGAAAATCTTATTATTTATGAATGCAGAACAAAAAAAGATAATCGAAACACAAAGTAGATATATTCATATATCTATTCCATTTAATGAAGAAGATTACACTTATTCGTCTGGTAGCTTTGCAGGTAAACAGAAGGACTTCCCTTTGGTTACAGAAAACGAACGTTGGGAGATTACTATAGATTTAGATAAGCACATTCTGCAAGAATGGAAAAAAGAATATGGCGTTTGTCATGTTTATGCAAAAATAAAAGACGAAGGTATATATACCCTACTTGACAAGAATCAGAATATACTTTGTCGGTTAACAGGATATGTACCTAATGGAGTGGTTCCGCCAAAAGACGGTTACGGGGACTACATAAACTTTGAAATCGAAAATAACGGGGATGTATTGGGATGGTATGACACTTATGATTTTTCCGATTTCATAGAAAAGGGAGAAACAGTTACCTCTGAAGACGTGGCACAACCAATAACAGATGTCCAACATATCTGGGAGGTACTACATAATGTATTTGCTCCTTTATCCTGCAAAGTATTTCAGGAATTGAGAAATACGCTATACCCATATTTTGCTTATAGTGGAGAATTTGCCTACCTATCTAAAAGTAAAGAGCTAGATAGCTCATTTTCTATAGATGTTGAACAGTTGACAAATGCGTCCGAAGCAACACTTGAAATGCAAGAGTACATTATCCAAACCAAATCTCTTTGGCTCACCTTTGGAGTTAGTTCACCCAAACAAAGAAAATCCGGTCCTCAGAGATTTCAGATAGCTTTCCATTTGGAGTTTGAAGCTGATTTTTATTATATGCCAATAATAGATAAGAAAATTCTCTATGGAATATTACCTACTGAATATGAAATAAATATGATTGTCCAAGCATTGAAAGAAGAAGCGATGAAAATGGTTGATAATAAAAAAAGTGGAACCATTGAATTTTGATATTCCGAATAATAGTAAAGAGCCAATTATATAATAACTTGAACATAAACACACAAAAGGATTAACCCTAGTCCGAGCGATTAGTGTATCTCATAGTGTTTTAACAGTTTAAATAATCCCCCTCAGCCTTATCAAATGAAAGATTGAGGGGGTGGCAGCGTGGTCTGCTGCTATGTTGAGGAGAGACAAATGTCTGTTGAAACGGAATAACCAGCTACTGAAATAGAATCAGAAAGGAGATTTTATCTATAAGTTCACGATTTGCGGGATCTTCCCATTCCTTTGCGACATTATAACTCAACGACTTCCGGAAGTTGGTGTTTTCAGCTTTAATGGAGTGATGTGACAACTTGCCTTCCGTTGGTTTTAGTCCTAAATTGTGTAGTTCACACAGACCGTTTTTGTGAAACACACAAAAACCGTTATCTGCTTTCAAGGGTTGCACCATCGGAATGATACGGTTGAGCCTTCCCAATACAAGTCCTACGCTCCAGCCGGTTACAGCCAATTTGCTGATGTATCCTGCTTCTATCAATCGCATGATGTCTTCCGGAGTACCCAAACAGGGAGTCCTGCATTGGTTTACGCAAGCCTGACACTTACACTCTATGGGTTTTCGTCCAGTGCGCCTAATTATTTTTTGGATTGTTGTTTCATTCATAATACAGTTGTTTTATTCTTCATCAGGATGCTTGGATTTCCAGAGATCAATAATAAATTCCCGTCCGTATGGCGTCCATCGTTTGACCGTTCCGAACGTATTTGTCTTATTGGTCAGCGGGATTGTCCATTCATATGGAAAATCCTTTTGCAAGGATGAATATTGGCCTAAAACTACCCAGCCTTTCGAGCTGTGCCTAACAATCTTGTTTTCCAAGAGAAATTGATTGAGCCTGCGGGTTGAGATTATCAGTTCGTTGGCAATAGCAGAGCTGATAAACGAACATCTGCTATCCACGAGGTCGTTGTAATATTCGACTTTGTGTTTATCACTTTCTATCTGTTCCTGTAGCTGGTTGATCAGTGCCAGGGCCTCTTCCATGTTTTGGGGTACGGGGTAAGTAACCGGAGCTTCTTTCCTGACTGGCTTTACGGGTGGTCGGGGGATAACCTGCGATAACTGCGGATCATCATCACCCATCAGGCTTCTGATGCAGAAATCACACCAGGCGGCAAATTCCGGTGAAAGAAAATCTGCAAATGCCAATGCCAGTTCTTCTATCATCCAGGTGCCTCCACTTTTTCCTCTTGAAGCTGTAACCTGCTGTTCTATATTTTCTGATACTCCTTCTTCTACAAGTCCTTGTCGAAATTCTCCGGTGCTATCAAAACGAAGCCATGCTGTTGGTGACTTGCCGAAAGGTTTTGCCATTCCGGTAGCATTAACCATCACCCTATCCTGTACCATTTTGAACTGGACAGGGTAATAATCCTTGTATTTGAAGGTTACCACTTCTGTTTCTTCAGGAAGCATTTCAACCATTCTCTGTTGCGGTTCACCGGAAGGAAGAGCTTCTGCCCATTTTTCCATCTTCCGGCATAACTCCGCAATCGGGCGATTCTCCTTGCTGATAGGAACCAGAAGTTTATACAGGTCATTTACATGGATACCCCAGTATGCACGGCCATTTGTTTTGAATGCCATCTTCAATGCGGAAGGACACAATTTCATTGCTTCTCCATTTTCGATCATCGAGCTGCGTTTTAACGCTTCGCAAATATCATTGAGACAAATCCACTCAATCCCGTGTCTGTCACCCCGGATAACTTTTACTGTATGTTCTTCAAATTTAACGATGCTGCTACGTATTTCCTTATTCATTTTCTTTGTTGTTATTTGGTTTATTTTTCTTGTTAGCTGAGTTGCGTTTTCTAGCCATGCTTTTGACCGGGTGGTATTTTCTTTCCACTCCACATAGTTTATCGTACTCTTGTAATGTGAGCGTGTCCAGATCACTGACTTCCACTTCGATGTTCGGGTCTACATGCCTGAAGTAAAAACCTCCGGTGCTAATATACTTACCCGTACAAGAGAAGGAAATCGCCTGCAAGTTACCTTTTGATAGTTCTGCCGTACTGTGGAGAGAACGGATAATCGCTATCAAAATCCGTGCGGCGTTAAAGACTAAAACTTGTTTCGGCTTTTTGAATGTACATTTTTTCATTCGTCGTTTAAATTAAATAGTTGATCTTTCGATAACCTCTCACTAGCAAGCATCAGTAGCCGGGTATCCGAAAGAGTAATACCTCGAAGCAACATTTCTGATATCCTTTCCAGCATATGGACTGCAAATTCAGGGTCGATATATGCTACAAAAAGAAGTGCCAATGACTCTTCAATTAATAAATGGCCGGTTGCTTCGTCAGTGACGGTCATGTCTTCCGCAGGGATTGAGTAAGCATTACGCACTGCATTTTTCCAGTGCATAAAACCAATCTCAAAAGTTTTGATATTGTGCTTTTTTACATCACCTTTTTGTCGGATGTAATGAGTTGCATCAAAATATACAAGACCATCATCTGATTTCCCAAAGAGCAAATCCGGGAACTCCCCATATTTTATATCCTTACAGGGAGCTTTTTTTAGCTTCACTACTTGTTCATAAATCTGTTTTGTTAATTTGGGTGCAAATATATAATAATCGAACAATAAATTAATAAAAATACATGATAATTTAATGGTAAATAATGTTTTTATTATCTGTTATACAGCGTATTACGAGTGCTACTTATGGGTGTTTTTTTATTGTGCTTCTCATATATAATCTTGTCATATTATCATCTGATTTATTAGTGTTTTACATGATAATTTACTATATATATTTTGATTTGAAAAATAACCAAATTTGGCTCCAAAACTCTATTCTTTTTCAAAAAAAAGAAAAATGGAGGTAACAACAGAAAATTCATTCAATGGTGAACTTTTGAGCAGCATATTTCGAACAAGCAAGAAAACAATTCAGGAATACGTGGTCGAAATCGAACGTAACAACCGTTATAAATCCACCCGTTCGGATATGGTAGCCGGAACCATCCTTGACGACCGTAGCCGCCTGATCGATCTTTATGAAGCATGTCTCCAACAAGATGCCCATATCCGTTCGGTCATTGAGACATTGGAGTCGCAAATATTAGGTGATCGCTACATGCTAGCCCGCATGAACGAGAAAGGGAAATATATCAAAGATGTAGGGCAGACTGGGCTTATCCAGGGTAGCCAGTTTGATAAAATAATCAGGGGAATTATTGAGGCAAAACTATTTGGCTATACCCTTCTTGAAATATTGCCGGGCGTTAATCCCAGAACTGGGAAATTAGCGGCAGTGAATATCATCGAAAGGCGTAATGTGCTTCCCGATCAGAAAACGGTTGTCAAGCGACAGGGATTGTGGTTGCCAAACTGGAATATTGCCTCTACTACTTATCAGAGAAATTATGTATTAATCAACAACGGTGATATAGGACTTTTTTCGGCGACTACACCGCTTATCCTTGCCAAAAAGTTTACCACAGCCAACTATGTAAATTTTTCGCATACTTACGGGCAACCGGTCATACATGGAAAGACTGTAAGTGAGTCAAATACAGACCGTAAGCGGCTTGCGCAGGACATCGCCAACGCTGCCCAGAATAAGGTAATTGTTACGGGAATTGAGGACGAGGTGGATATCAAGACCTTTACAATGTCCAATTCCGAAAAAATATATACTTCCCTGATTGAGTTTGTCAATAATGAGGTTGCCAATCTGATTCTGGGCTCAGAGAGTATGGCGGGAGGGATGCAATCATACGTAGGCTCTACTAAGGCTCATCAGGACATATTCCGAGACAGAATTGAAGTGTACAGGCGTTATATTGAGAATATTATGAACGAGGAAATTATCCCTCGTCTGGTAAATATGGGATATATCAAGCCAGGGCTGGAGTTTAAATACAGTAACCGGATTGAGATGAATAATGAAGACCGCATAAAACTATACGGTCTGATTACCGACAAATATGAGGTATCCAGTGATGAGATTGAAAAAGAGTTCGGGATTAATGTGGGCAGACAAATCAATGTAATGTCTATGGATGGCAATACGCCTTCTATCTCCAGTGGTTCATCCCATGACAGGCGTATCATGTCGGACGAGGAATATTACCGGCGTTATGGGCATTCACGGGGAAGCCAGGTTGCAAATTTTCTGGCGGGAACGGAGTAAGCGGTATTCTACCGTTCCCTGAAGCAGATCATGTACTGGGTGAAAAGGTTGAAATGCAGCCAGACGCGCCTGAAGATGATACCCGCAAAGAGTTTTTAGTGATTCTTGCTGCTTTCCGACGTTTTCTTTCAATCCATGAGAACAGTGCCGAATCCTGGGAAGTAATGGAAGATATTATTTCCCTGCGTGCTTCGTTCTTGATTGACCGTGCTCTTACCGGGTTACGGATAGACTTTGACAAGGCACTTGACCTGCTCCGTAACCATAACACTTTTGTTTCCGAAAGAGAAAGGCAGCAGCGAGATGTGCTGGTTGCCGCTATTGACAACCTGGTCGATTTTGCGGTTGCCGGGGAAATGGAGATGCTGGACGCACTTCCTACAGGCCGCAACCCGGAAGATATGGAAGAATGCGAACTGATATGCCGGAAATACAATGAGACGTTCGCTCGGAGAGAGAATGACGATGTATTGTATGCCGCCATGATAGCCGCCTGGTGGCTTAATGTTCCAGATGAAAGCTGGATTACTTTTATGACCCAGGGGGACGAACGGGTAAGAGCTTGGCATCTATCACAGGAAGGGCTAACCTACCGAAAAAGAGAGTTTCCTTCAGAACTGATACCTCCTCTGGAATGGGGATGCCGGTGTTACTTGGTTTCCGACGGTTTTCCTTTGGTAACCGCTTCCCTGCCGGGTGAAGGTGTCGCACACCCGACACATCCGGTATTTCGTGAAAGCCTAGCTACCGGTGGGCGTATTTTTTCCGATGCACACATATACTTTAAGGATCAACTTTGTCCTGAAATAGAAGTTATTAAGCAGCGCATTAAAACAAAGTTCCATTTATGAAAATAACGATTGATGAGTTATGTAAACAGTGGCAACCGGAGGGTCGCAGCCTTATTAGCCAGTTCGATAAAAATATTTTTGATTTTACCACCCTAGTAGGAAATTATTCAAAACATTTTTTCAGGGCCTCTTTTTTAGCTGGTGGATTTTATGGTAGCGGACAATCTTGGAAACCCCGGGAGTCAAGATGGGGAAAGAAGTTTACCCATCCGGTGATGAGAGATACCGGTATGTTGGCAAGTTCTATCAAAGGAGATAATTTTGCCCGGGATACCAATAGGAACAGTAAGCGTGAAGATGGAACACGTCTTTTTAAGAAAGGAGCTCGTTTTGACATACAATCGGAAGAGTTAGGGTATGCACAAAAAAATAAACGCGGACGTAATACCAAAGCCAAAGGATATGCTGCGATACATAATACTGATCCCAGTCTATCCCGCTATACTGTTAATCAGTATTCATCCCGGCGACCTGTCTGGAGACAGTTCATTGGATTTAACTCCAAACTGGACTCTGAGATTAACGATCATCTTACAAAAATATTATTCAGAAACATGCCACGCCTATGATAAAAGACAAGCACCTTCCCATACCGGCACAAGAGAAAAACAAAGCCTCTCTCCCGGAAGAAGTAACAGAAAATCCGTTTGTAAATATGTATATGGCTGTCAAGCGGGCTATCCTCACTTTACGTGAGGACCCGGATAACCCGGAAAGTGAACCGTTGCTATTGATAACGGACAATTTGCCCGGATAGTAAGGGACGAAAACCTGGAAACGGAGATTGCTTTTCCCGCCGTATTCGTCCATTTTATTAATGTAAGGTACTTGGTGCAACAACAACGTATCAGTGAAGGGCGGGCAACGATGCGTATCCGATTTGTCCTTAACACCTTGAACAACCAGGATTCGGAGCGTGAATGCGAGGCGTTCTGGGTATTCCAACGCCTGAATATAGCTATTCAGGATGCTAAAAACCACGAACCCGCACTTAATGAACGCTGCAATCTGACCTATTTTGACATGCCTGTGACGGTTAACATGTTACAGGCATACTGGGTGGATTATGAAGTTTGGTTCAGAGAGTCATCAGCATGGAAATACAAAGACTGGGTGGAAAGATACCTTGTCATGCCACCTTTTACCAACCACGCTGACGCACCGCAGCATGATGAAGCGGGACATGGCAATCATAAACATCCGGCATATAAAGAGGCAACCGGTTATGTTCCCTCTGTCGAAGAGGACGAGGATGATAAAGAAGAAGAAACACCGGAGCCCGAATCTGAACCTGACGGATAGCCGTTTATCAACATATCCGGCTTTGCTTCCCTATTCTTGAGTAAAAAGAATTTATGACTACAAACGATTTGAAATACGTTGTCGGGGAAGCCAAAACTGGAGACATTGCCACTATCCGCTTCTCCGGTAAGGTTACGGAAGAGTCCACCGTCCAGTTCAACCGGGAATTTGAATTTTTGGAAAGCGTGATCTGCCCGCGTTTGATACGGGTGCTGATTAACTCGGAGGGCGGAAGTGTGCTCTACGGCATGTCAACCTATTCGACTATTCAAAATTCTACCGTTGAGACAGAATGTATCATTGAGGGGATGGCGGCGAGTATGGCATCCATCATCTGGGCGGCAGGAACCCGGTCATTGATGCGTGACTATTCTATATTGATGATACACAATCCTTTTCTGCCTTCAATTGATAATTCGGAACCATCCGACCTTGTAAAAGCATTCACCTATCAGGTAGAAATGATTTACCGTAAGCGTTTTGGTTTAAAAAAGGAGCAGGTTCAATCCATCATGGATGGAGAGGCTGGCAAAGACGGTACCTATTTCAGCGCTCAGTCTGCTGTAAAAGCCGGTATCATTCCGTCAGGCAATGTTATCCATACCTCCAAACAATTGTGTGACAAGGTGAGGAATGAACTGGCTCTAACAGAAGACATATCGGAGATACAAAACCTGATGAGCCGGATTTGTAGTGAGACTGACCCTCTGGAGGTCGAAAATAAACACTTTCAGGCTTCCTGTCCTAATCTTAATCAGAACATTGAGAACATCAAAAACACACTTATGAATGAAGTAAAAACTCCCGGAATAGAATTTGGAGCGGTCGCCGCAACGCTGGGTATGAAAGACTGCGATGTCAAAGACGTAATGGCACGCATTTCTACGCTAATGGGCGTTGAAGCCAAACTGGACACCACAAATAAAGCATTAAATGACGCCCAGTTGATTATCGCCGGTAAAGAAGCCACGGTACAGAACTTGCAAAAAGACCTTTCCGAAGTCAAAGCAAAGCTGAATGTTTATGAAACCAAAGAGGCTGATGAAAAGAAATTGAAAATCAAAACACTGGTTGAGGCGGCTATTAGTGAAGGCAAGATTGACAAGGGTGCGGAAGCGCAGTGGACCCAGATGGCGGCATCCAACTACGATCTGGCAGAAAGCACGCTGAAATCCATTCCCGCCCGTGAAATCATCTCCGAAGAGATTGCTTCCGACCCGGAGAACATTCAGGCTACAGTACAAGGAACCAGGACAGCCGAAACAATCATGGCTGAAAAAGTGAAAGCCGTGGTGGGCGAAAAATTTGAGTTCAAGAAAATGTCCTGAAACCACTATCCCAATTAACCTTAAATCTTAAAAAAAACATGGCAGAAGCAGCTAATACGGTATCCTTTCTCCAGAATGGTTACAACGGTGAAGTTCTTGAAGACTTGCTTACCTATACCGCACAGGGGAATGATACTTTCAAAGAAGGTCTGATTCATATCAAATCAGGCATCCAGCACAAATACACCTTACCGTCTATCCGACTGGGCGACATCATCCAGGACAATGTGCCCACCCCTACGAGCACGCATGGTGCCAAAGGCGAGAACGGGGAAAACGAGTACGAATTCACCGAACGTTACCTGATTCCGCAGGACTTTATGGTGTACCTCGAATTTAATCCTCGCGACTATGAGAAATACTGGCGTTTTGCACAACCCGAGGGCAACTTGGTATTCCGCGAACTCGACCCGAAGATTCAAGCCACGATGTTGCGCTTACTAATGGACAAAAAAAACGAGTATATCGGTAACGCTATCTGGACCAGTGCCAAAGGCGGCTCGGCAGCAGCGGGGATTACTTGTCCGGCAGATTCAATCATCATCGGTCGTAACAAAGAGAAATATTTCGATGGCGTTGTGAAACGTATCATCGACAACATCAACGCCACGGACAAGGAAACCATCGCGGGCGGTCAGTGTGTGCTCGCGGGCAACACCGAACTTCCGGACGGTGCAGCCGTGGAAAAAGCACTTTACGGAATATGGAAGAAGTGCCCCAAGCAAATCCGAAAGAAAGCTGGGCTGACTTTCCTAATGAGTTGGGAAGCGTGGGACGCATACGACCAGTATGTAACCGACAAGATGGTGAAGTACAGTGAGAACACTGAAATCAACCGCTACCGTTTTAAGGGAAAGCGCATTATTCCGCTGATAGGCATTCCTGAGCATACGATTGTTTTGGGTGAATTTACCACCGGCATGGACTCGAACCTCTGGATGGGTGTGGATTACGCAAACGACACCGAAGTTTTGAAAGTGGACCGTCTGCAATCCAATTCGGAACTGTTTTTCTTCCAGATGAGACTCAAAATGGACGTGAATATCGTCCGTCCGGCTGAAATTGTAGTCCACACAGCCTATAGAAAAACGGCTGACGCACCTACAGGCTAACCTTAGACTTTACATACCGGGGGGGATGGGGATTCATTTCCCGTTCCCCTTTTTTTATCACTTCTACACATCTCAACCTATGGCAAAACAGAAAGTAACCACAGAAGGGGAAGAGCAGGTTATCCCCGTTATTGAAGAAAATACCACGCAAGCACCGACAGAGGCCCCCACCACAACACCCGCAAAGAAGGCAAAAGAGAAGGAGCCGGAACCAAGCGAACATACATTGGATATCCTTCGTGCTTTCCCTGCTTATGCTTCCATGTACATAGACACGCAGGGAGGAATCTACACTCCGGACACTCCCGAAAAGCTTAGGGGGAATGCCGTGCTTTATAAGAACCCTTACCACAAACCTTAAATCACAAAAAAAATGGCATTAGGAAATGTAGTAATAAAAACGACAGACGGCAATATTCCCCGTGGCACGGCATCAGGAAACGAAAAGGTGACCGGACTGCTGTTTGACGTGTCCCTGCAACCGGAACTCTTTACTGCCGGTTACGGAAAAAACAACGAGGGGAACCTGGCACTCAATGATGTTGCTTATATAACAAGCCGTAAATCGGCCGGTCAGGATTTTGGTATTATCGAAAGGGTGTCCGCTACTGAGGATGAAGAAAACAACCTGAATTTCTATCATGGCATTCCCGCCTATCACATCCGTGAGTTTTTCCGCATGAGCGGGAACATCGACGGGAACGGCAGGCTGTATGTGATGTTCGCCGATTGCAGCCAGAACTGGGACGCTATTGATATTATGCAGAGGGTGTCAGGCGGTACGATCAACCAGTTGGGCATTTATACCGAACAGCCGCTCTGGAGACAGAACGGAGCTGAGGAGAAATACACGCTTAATCTGGTGAAGTCCGTTAACGACAAGGCGGTAGCGATGGCCGAGCAGCACCAGCCGCTTTCTATCATTCTGGCAGCGAACTGTTCCAATACCGGGGCTGATACGGCAGAAGGCAAGAAAATCGACCTGAACAAGATTCCGACCGCACTTTGCGAGTCTTCCCGCACCAGCGTGATTTTCGGACAAGCCCGTTCAACCTTGGTTTCGACCATACAGAAAGCCAATAAAAACAATACTCCCGTCGGTTTTCTCGGCGCTATGCTGGGATGTCTGGCAAAAGCAAATGTTCAGGAGTCCGTGGCATGGGTCAAGCAATTCAACTTGTTCGATGACAATTTCCAGAATATTGAATTGGGATTCGGGGATATAAACCAGACCGACGGTGAAGAGTTTATCAGTCTGAATGCCTATGAGTCATTATCTCCCACCTTGCTGGACAATCTCGACGACAAAGGGTACATCTTTCTGATTAAATATGCCGGTCGTGAGAACGGGATTTATATCTCGAAGGACCAGACGTGTTCCGACGGTGACTTCCGAACTATTGCCCGGAACCGTACAATCAACAAGTCAAGACGTGCTGTTCGTTCTGCTCTATTGCCTTATGTAAACAGTCCGTTAATGGTCAATCCGACAACGGGATTTTTGGCCCCTTCCAAAATCACGGCATTTAAGACACTCATCGGCGACATCTTGAAAAAGATGCAGAGCGACCAGGAGATTAGCGGTTATTCGGTCAATATTGACGCTAATCAGAATGTGTTGGTTGACGATACGCTGCGTATCAGTTATGTCATTGTGCCTGTTGGTGTAGCCGTGAAAATTTACGTCGAAGAGGGCCTTTCATTAACCGCTAAATAACAATAAACTATGGCTGTAATTAATAACGTCGCCTACTCCTGGAGTATGATAACACTTGCCTCTACCGCACTGGGCGTCGAGGAAGGAAGTACAACTCTGGAGGGAGTAAGCGGCATCAAGTGGAATAAAAAACGTAAGGTCGAGAGCAATTACGGTCTCGGCGGGCGACCCGTATCAAGAGGTTTTGGAAACATCACCTACACCGCTTCCATTACAATGGACTATGCTACCCAGCAAGCCTTACGAAGTACATACGGTTCGTTAATGGATATCGGGGAGTTCGATCTGATCGTCTCTTTTGCAAATCCGATGGGAACAGATGATTGGGATACATCCAGTGTAACCTTGAAAGGGTGCATTTTTAATGAGGACGGCATGGAGAGTCAGCAGGACGATACTAACATCACGCATGAGTTCGATTTGAATCCTTTTGATATTCAAATTGGTAGCTAAGTCTATAAAACCAACTATTTTTACGAGGCAGTTACTTAGGTAGCTGCCTTTAAACATTTTCATGGGATACGTGCTATTCTTTGATGTATTCAAAACAAAAATGTATGGAAGAAAAGACACTTAGTTTAGAACAAGAGATTGAAATCAAGAAGAAGGCACAGAAACTGAAGGAGGAAAAGAAGCTGAGAAAGATATTCCCGATGGTTATTTTCGGTGATACTTCCACGGGTGAGAAAGAGTTCTATGTAGCCTATATGGGAGAACCTACTTTCCCGCAGTTCTCCAAATTTATGACCGCCTCAAAACGTGACGAAGTGAATGCGATGCGAGCACTGGCAAAGGACTGTTTCATTGACGGAGATAAGGAACTGGTTGATGACGAATCTTTATTCTTATACGGGCTTATGGGACAACTGTCTGAAATCATCGCTACCCGCCAAAGTACGCTCGTCAATTTTTAACCACCTGGGCTGTAGGTGACGACCAACGGATAAGGCAACGTCTGGTCTACATCCGTCATTACTTCCCAGGTATCGACCTTAATTCTATAACAGATGAAGAATTCGCCATGCTGTCGGAGGAAGCCCTATGGCTACACCAACAGATGTTAATCGCCAAAACCACACAGCCTTACCTTTAAAGAATTCCATTCTTGTTTGTTTTTCGGCCCCTGTAATGCTACCCGGCTTGCAGGGGCTTTTCCCATTTAATCCCATCCGCTGTTAACCGGCTATTCTTTTACAAAAAGAACCATATCTATGTGCCAAGAAAAAAATTATCAGGTAAATTATACGATTGCGGTAGATGCCACATCGGGAGCCAAGCAGGTCATGGCTTTTGCCGATTCGATAGGTCATTTGGTAAGAGCCAAAGCCGACCTTACTCCGGCAATTACCAACATCAAGAAAATGATGACGGATATTGACGCCACCTTCCGGACAAAAAGCGGAAAGAAGCGTGATTACTCGTTCAAATTCAACATCGATACCAATGACTCGGAAGTAAAGTTAGATCGTGTCAAAGTCTTGCTCACTGATATTGGTGAATTGACCAAAGGTGTAAACCTGGTTATCAATGCCGGGCAGAAAGTCGATACCCGGAGTATCAAATCCCAGGTACAGGCACTTACCAGCAAAAAGGAATTGGACAGGCAGCAAGAGGAAAATCGGCAGAAAGCTACCACCGCCACAAAATCCGTACTGGATACCCAGCGGATGATCACCCGTTCAATTGGGAAGATACATTCTGCTATCGCCTCATTGGAAAGGGGGCGTGAGGTTAATATAAAAACAGATGTTGCCAAGAGCAGGCTGGAAGAACTGCTTGTACTTATGCGGCAGCTCAAAAAAGAGTCAGGATTCGCGATGATAATGCCGGGTGTCCCGACTACAAGAACCAGTAGCGGAGCAGTTGTTCCGTATGCATACCATCCGGAAAAGCCATTTACCCTCTCGGAAAAGGGACAGGAAAAACTGTTTACCGCACAGAAATTGTATGAACAAAAATCTGCTCTTTCTATCCGGGAAATGGAGGCAAAACATCGGCTTCAAAATGAAGAGAATGCAGCCAGACGTTTGGAGCGGGAGCAATTACAAGCACGTAAACAGCAAGGGGATATCCAAAGGATTACCCTTGAAAACCAGTTGCGTATCGAACGTGATGCTGCCAACCGCATGGAAAGGGAACTGGAAAGGAAGCGGAAAGAGGAAGAGAAGATACGTAAGAAAGCTCTTGCCGACCGGAAAAAGCAAGAGGAGGAAAAGGCAAAGCTTGACCGTCAGACTGCCGTACAATCTATACAGGAGATGCAGCGCAGGGTAAATACCGGTAATGCCATGTATGGGAAAAAACGCCGTGCCGCCATTAACCGTATCCAGTATTCCAAGGCACCTTCCATGCGTGGTCTTCCTATGATCGGAACCATGATGAATGCTTATATGGCCTATAACTTTGTCAAGTCCGAACTACAAGGGGCGATGGAATATGCCAATACAATGGAGTCGGCACGCAGTATTCTAAGAGTTGCAGATGGAGACCTTTCGACCTTTGATACACGCTTTGAACAATTGGGGCAGAACATGCGGCAGATTGGTGTCGATACGAAATTTACCGCTGTACAAATCGCGTCTGCTACCAAGTTCCTGGCAATGGCAGGTATGGACGTAGCAACTATCAATGCTTCCATGCGCCCGATTACCAACCTCGCCCTGATAGGCGACAACGATGTGGGACTCATTGCCGATTTAACAACCAACATCATGTCCGGATATAATATCAGCGGTAACAGTATGGGGTCTGTTGCAGATATTATCACTTCTACCATTTCCCGTGCGAACGTCAATGTGGTGGAAATGGCCGAGAGTTTCAAGATGGCGGCTGGTTACCTTAAACTTGCCGGGGTGGATTTTACCGAGGCTTCTGCTGCTATTGGAATTTTGGGTAATGCGGGTATGAAAGGCACGATGGCGGGAACAGCCCTACGTGCAATGGCTACGCGATTTGCTAAGCCCACTAAACAGGCGGAGGAAACGCTGGACAGACTCGGTGTTAAATTCACCCATTTTGTTGAGATAGCGGGAAAGAAGGTTGAAAAACTCCGTCCATTGGCAGATATTTTCAAAGACCTTCACACTTCCGGTGCAAGTCTGGAAGATATGATTGCCATTTTTTCGAAAATCGGTGGTAATGCGGCTATGCAATTTGTGGTGAACTATGACAAACTGCGAGTACTTACCACCCAGAATCGTGCCAGCCACGGTCTTTCGGATGAACAGGCACTTGTCAAGCAGAATACGACCAAGGGGCTTTGGGCACAAATGACATCGACCCTTACAGAGAGTTTTATGCAGGCATATGAGGTGGTGGAGCCCGCCATCAAGGGGGTGATGAAAGATTTCCTTTCCAAGTTCAGGGCGAAAGATTTTGCACAAGGGCTTGTTTCCATCGGCAGGGCACTATTGGATGTCTGTTCCCTGCTTGCCAATATCGCCACCTGGATGACACGTAACTTCCACTGGCTGGAACCGCTGCTGTTTACCGGATTTGTGGCTACCCGGCTGTTCAAGCTGGCGGGGGCGATGACGAACCTGGGAGTCGCTATCGGGTTTATCGGCAAGCAGTCCGTTGCCTCTTCCACGCTTGAACTGCTTTCTTCCCTTACAGGTGGTGCGGGTGGTCTCAAAGCACTTTCTTTCGGCAATAAACGTGCCATTGTTTCAGCTCTACAGGGAGCGGGTATTACGGGAAAGGGAGCTATGAGACAAGCATTAATTTCTTCCGGTGTTATGGGGAAAGGCATGGCTGTTCGTGGAGCCTTCACTTCCCTCTTTGCCAACCAGGTTGCTACCGGAAGTGGTATTACCGGAGCTGTAGCTTCTTTGTCGGCTATCGGCACGGGAGCGATTGCTGCAACTGCAGGAATTTCGGCATTGATTGGCGCATTGGGATGGGTGGCATACAAGACCTGGCAGATCAAAGAAGCAAAAGATGCCGTGTTGGAAGAGGTAAATTCCAATCAAAAGTATCATTATCCTTCGATAGAAGCGTTGCATGAGGCACTTCATAAGACTTACACTGAAGCATTACGTGCCAAAGAAGCTGTAAAGGGTGTAACGGAAGGAAAGTCTTTGGAAGAAGAGTCGGGCCAGAAGATCGGAATGTTCACAAAGCAGTGGTGGGTTGCTTTTTTATCAAACATGGCAGCGAGCCAAACCCGTACCGTAGGGGGCGCTACCCCAGCCTACACTTTCGAAGATGCCTACCAGCAAAACACAAAGGATGCCATAAACATCATCGCACGGAAAAGCGGACAGCAACAGATAAACGCCGCTTATGCTGCCCTGGGTAATATTTCAGACCCTTTGGAAGTCGGTGCTTTTATTGATAACATCGATACGAAATACAAGTATGATTCCAAACTGCTGAATAAGAAGTTGTACACAATTAGAGGCGACAAGGTGATATATAACCCTGGGATGGAGAATATTTCAGCCCGGGATGCAGCGGGAACGCCCCATTTTGCAGAATATCAGAATACGGAGGTTATTCGTAATATACGTGTGGGTGCAGAAAGTTACCTTGATGCGATGCGTTCACAGAGTGGTGCTATGAGAAGGCTCCGGGAAAGCGGTTTTAACTTTACCGAGATTTTTGAAAGGGGCTTCTTTCTGAAGGGTGGTAAATGGATGCAGAAAGAACCAGGAAAAAATGCCACAGATGAACAGAGACGGGCACTGATGGCGGGTAAGCAGTTTGTCAAAGATCGGCTTATCACAATGATGGCTACGCTGAGGGATTTGTACGGAGGAAACGAACAGATAGCGGAGAACATTATGAAAAGAGCCGGTTTCAGCGAATTACTTTATGCCAATGAGCCGGGATATAATGACGAAAACCCTTTTAATGCCATGCGTATAACCACAGACGGAGCGGATGACGGAATGGCGGGCGGTAACTATTCGGGAACGGGAAAACTATCATCTGCAGCACCTAAACAAGTAGTCGTACAAATCACTAATCTTTTGAGTGTGGGCACCATCGACCTGATGAAATCGAAAGAAGGGCAAACAGAAGAAATCAAGGGGTTGAAAGAACAACTGGCACAGGCACTTATTGATGTGGTACATGAGTTTGATGAGACCTGGCACGGATAAAGATGGAGAACTATTAATCAATAACACTATGGGAATTATCAATATAGGAGTAGGTACCCTTCTGAGTGGCGGAATAATCAGTCATGGAACAGCGGAGGGGTATGTCAGCAATATCGCCCGTAAGTCACTGGGACTGGGATTGTCAGAGTTTCAGGATGGAGCAGTGAAGTACTTCAGCAAGGATAAGCAAATTCTCAAACGGGCAATGATACAGACCACTTCACAACTTGCCTATGGGATGCTGCGGTCTTATCCGAGGTATATCAAATACTGGGAACAGGTGGAAAGGGACAAATACCTAAAAAACAAGTCGCAAACGAGTCGTGCCAATGTAAACGGGCAATACCGCCAGTTAATCGACCAACAGCAAGCCCTTGCCGAAGAGAAGAAGTATGCAGACACTATCGTCGGAGAGATTGTAAAAGACTATCTGGAACTGGAAATACCGGGGGAAGGTTCTTATTTTGATTCTCAATCGGGGAAAGTGGAACAGAACAGCAAGTACGGGCTGGTAAAGTTTGCAGACCTTCAGCCGGTTGTACAGGTGAGCTCGAAAAACAATGTCATACTGACGACCGTACAGGGACGGGATTATACCCGCAAAGAACTTGTTAGCGGCGGTGATCTGGAAATCAGTATTAACGGAAAGATAACGAGCAAGTATCCCGATGTATATCCGGAAGCCGAGGTTAGCAAGTTTCTTAAATTAATGCAGTACCGTGGAGTGATAAACTGCGACAACACTATCCTCCGACAATTTAAGATTGCCAGACTGATCGTTCTGAATTATTCGCTGAATCCTTCAGACTGCCGTAACATACAGCCTTATACGTTGACATGTGTAGCCGTAGAGCCTTCGGATGCAGTCGAACTGAAAATTGCCGGACAAGAAGAAGTGGACCGCTCCATCAGTGATGTGAATAAATGGCTTCAGTTCGTAAGATTCGGAACACGTGTGATAGACCCCAGTTCACTTATTCAATTTACCAAACAATGGATATAAGTACTTTGAATGTATTGTGTTGTCGTATTACTATTGGTGATGCGGATGCTGCCAATCCAATGAAGATTAGTAATCCGGTGGTACTGACAGAAGTTGAGAACATTGAAATCAATGAGTCATACAAAAAACTGATTGGAACGGCGAAACTTAAATTTTCGAAAGGTACGGTATATAAAAGTACCCTGCTGGGAGCCGCCACAATGGAAGGCAAGGATGCATCACGCATTACAACAGAAGTCATGCAGGATGGAATAATCATTGAAAAGCGTACCTCCCAGGAAGCACTTAATGATACAACCTTTAAAACCGGCCAACGAGTGAATATCAAGTTAGGGTATAACGGTGTCCTGAAGGACATGTTCAATGGATATATTACAGGCTATAATTCCGATTCCAAATTTGAAATACACTGTGAAAACATGGCTTACAAGTTGAAGCTGAAGCAAGCCCCTAAATTTGAGACCCCGGCTTCAGGAACAAGCGTGAACGATATATTGGGTAACAAATACGGGTTACTGAAAGATACCGGTTTCCAAATCCACAGCGAGACAAAGAGATATAATATTCAAGTGGGTAAGATAAAGATAACGGATAATTTTACAGTTGCCGATATCCTTTCGGTGTGGTCCAAGTATAAGGTTTACTGCTTTTTAAAGTACGATGAAAAATCACCGGACAATATGCCCGCCATCGCTGTGGGCAGACCTTATTCTTCATCGAAAGGCCAGCCGGTTTTTCCCGATGACCCATCGGGACCGTTTCAGATAAGGTTCGATTACCATGTAGCACAGAGCGAGCTGAAAGTATTGAATACTGACCCTAAATTTTTAGCTGTTACCGGCAAGGCTCTGGGAGCGGATGAGAAGTTTTTCGAGGTGACTGTACGCTTGAATCCGGATTATGACCCTACGGTGGCGGACAGCAAAGAGTTTCAGACCATTAACGCTACCCAGATCAGTAAAAAGACTCACAAAATAACGGGGAACACAACTGCCGACGGTGCGGCAACAAAGACCAAGGTTGACCTGAGTACCTACACCATTGTACCCTATATGAGTCCGAATATGCGAATCAATTCGGACAAGCTGGTCGAAGAAACGATTGAGTATTTCAAGAACTATAATTTAAACGGTATCACGGGAAGCCTGACCCTATTCGGTGATTTTGCACTGAATACAGCCGTGCAAGTGGAGTTAAAAGATAACCATAACCCGTCTAAAGATGGTATTTACCTGGTAGATGAAGTTACGACAAGTTTTGGAACGGGCGGGTATCGGCAGAAGCTCACTCTTCCCATAAAAATTAAAGGAAAAAGAACTACGTATGGAAGTGGAGAACAGGACAAATAACAGTAATAGCCAGCGTCTTATTAGTGAAGCAATCCGCAAGATTGCATTGGGGCGAGGTCTGGAACGGGTGAATATGGCTCCGGGCGGTATGTCAGGAATTGGTACAGCCCGGATGGTACACGGGTATGTGGCAAAGGTACACAGTGACCCTTCGGATGAAGAGTTTGAAGAATATGGCGGTACGGTAGATGTCGGGGAATATCCGGACGAGACAGCCAGCAGCGGGAGGATCATACACAAAGGCATATTGCTTGCGGCCGCACAACATAACGAAGGCGGTTTCCTGATTGTTCCGGCTCTCTTCTCGGACGTAACTATTGTAATGGATGCCGCTACCCGCCATGCCTATATCGTGAATTATTCCCGTGTTGACCTTATCGGTTTTCAATCGAATACAGAAGCCAGTATCGGAGTGACGGAAACGGAAGAATTGCAACCTGATGATGAAAATTCACCCGATTATGATGAACTGGAGCCCACCGGGAACCGGACAAAAACTGCTTATACAGCTACTACCGTAACGACCACAGTCCAAAACAAGGACGGGAAAGAAGCCGGGGTTGTTATCGGACCGGAGAAGATTACACAGAAGGTGGATAAGTCGGAGGTCAGCCAGACCGCCGACAAGGTGGAACAAACGGTTGATGGAACGAGCGTTGTAGTGGCAAAGGGTAAAGTGACCATTGGCGAAGAGAGCGCAACCGAACCGCTTGTGTTGGGGAACCAGTTGGCGCAGTTGATGCTGGAGTTCCTCACGGAGTGCAGCAAGATCACCACCACTACGCTACTGGGAACCATGCCTGCATTGAATATACCGAATTTCGCCAGCCTGACATCCAAGATACAGAACTTTTTATCACAAACAGCCTATACCAAATGATAGAACTATTACCGGACATAGAAACACTGGATAAGGATAGTCTTTGCTATTCTATTTATTCCCAGCTTTACCACAACTTCTTTAACGCACAGGATAGCGGTACGGTAATAGAAGGTGACCAGACATCCATCCGGCTGCATAACACCGCTTACAACTTTGCCAGTGCCATCGCTTCGGGGGTAACGGGCGAAGGCGGTGGTGAAGTTCTTCTGGATTATTTGAAAAAGACCGGTGGCGACATGACCGGAATACTTCGTGCCAATAACGGATTTGAAGCAGGTACAGGTAATAACAGAGTGCTGCAAATCTATGATGAAGGGAATGCGACCGGTATCCGAATAACCGGGGAACTTCGTGCAGGCGGTAACAGCTTTTACCTGGGAGACAAGCAGGTTCTCTGCTATGACAAGGTGAATGACCGGGTGACGATTGACGGAGCAAGCATCAGCATGGGGAGTGCTATTGTTTACTCCCGGGGGAAGATCATTGTCGGGGAAAGTGAAGAAAACGGGGTTTCTGTTTCTGCATCGGGAGTGCTGGTAAAAGGTAGTCCAGTTTATCATCACGGGAATGCTAACCTGGCTACCGTGGACTGGAAGATGCGGAACGGTTATGTAACCGGTGATCTGGAAGTGACAGGCGCAACAACGATGGCAGGTCGGTTTATCGCAGAGCACGGGGTTTCTTTAGGCGATGATGGGAAAAGCCTTTTATCCATTAATCGGGATAACATTGATATTAGCGGATTTCTTTCGTTCAATACGGGGTATGGAGTACGGATAGACAATATTCCGGTATTTGTGCGTTCTTCAGAGAAAGACATTCAAATTGGGGCGGTCGGTGGCGATCTGCTTATTGGAAGTGAACACACGAATAAAGTCCGCCTGCTTACCGGAATTGCCGATGTGGACGGGGATAATCTATTAATAACCAAGTATGGTGGGGCATATTTCCCGGACTCACTGACGGTAAGGCATAATTACGGAGATACGCTACTCTCCAGTTACCGGGTGGATAGTTCCGATGAGGGGATGATAATTCATCAGAAATTGCGGTTTGACAATCAATACGGGGCTTATTTGTCGGGGAATAAAGACGGGATTGTGTTTTCTTCCCGTGTGGAGCATGTTACGCCCGGCCCTCCTGTGAGGGAATTCGTTACCTATCATACCCGTTTTGGCTATGGAGCTTCCGGAAGCGTTTATAGACCTCTCAACCGATTCTCGGATACCTTGTATATAGGTACGGATGCGGATTTTGTATGTTATGACAAACCTGTGGAAGCCAAAGGGCATGTAGGCATCAACGGGTCATTCACCCGAATGGCAGACGGCAAGCTATTCTTTACTAATGAGATTTATTTATCATCATCCACTGACGGGATAAAACACAGTGGGAACGCTTACTTTCTGGGGAATATCAGTTCGGAGTATTTTTCTTCGGGGATGGCTGGTAGCGGCTGGGGTATTCTTTACAACCAAACGACTGGGAATGTTACGGCTACTTTTGACGAGGTTATTATCCGTAAAAAGATGCGGGCATACGAACTGGAAGTACAAAAGAGTGCAGCGACTAACGGTTCGTTATGGATAAGCGATGCTTGTCAGGGTGACACTGTACTAAAACTGTAAACTATCTGATTTATGTCTAAATTCAATTATCCAAGTTTTAAGATTCTAATAGACCCACAATCGAAAAAGACACAAGGGCTTCGTGTGGGCGATGTTGTCCGGCGGCAGTATTTCGATCATCCGAAACTGGTTTATTCTCTAATGGTAGTGACGGAAACGGGTATCGATGTGATCGGCCAGGGCGAGTCGGCTTATTTTATCGGAGCACTGGTTGAAGGAGACGAGCCCAAAAGCGGGGAACTGCTGGATTTTGTGCGGGTGACCAATCTGTTCAATACCGACCGGAGCGGGGCACTGTATCTGACTGCTTCGGATTCGGAAGCTCCGTATCTGGATGTTATTGACGGGATGGCTGTTGAACAGTCTCTCTGCTATCCGTATATGGGAGGTGGCGAGACTGATGTGGCAGATATGAATAAGTATGCCTGTATAGGGGCAGAGTATCTGGAAACAAGTTACCAAGCTTCCGGAGAGGAAGCCAACCGGATATTCCGGATTACCAAGAACCAGGCAAATGCAGGGAATAAGGTGTTGGGAATTAAACAGTCTCTTGAAAAATGCCCGGAACATCCTGCCCGGCTTCTTATCTCTTATAAGATACGTGCTTCTAAAATCATGGCAGGCATTCCGCTAAGTTTCGGCTATACGGATGGGTCGGAAACGGACGGGAATGACCGGATTGATATTGGAACGGAGTGGCAGTATAAATTATCTCTGATTTCTGTTGATTATCCTGTACGGTATCAGCGCAGTTTGCTGTTTGACCTGACTGCTTCTCTGACCCATGCCGGGGACTGGTGCGAGATTGCCGATTTGAATATCATCCGGCAAGCGGACATATCCACTTTTGCGGGGGCAACCAAAGCACGGGTCGGCAAGATCACTGGAATTGCAGACCCCATTTTCGGGGTACTAGAAGGATACGGAGCCTACTTTCAGAATCTATACGCTACCCGAAATGTAAATGTTGCCGGTACTTTGACTGCGGGGGATCAGAATGGTTTTAGTTCGACCTTTTACGTTGGCAAAATTCATAAAAATGTCATTTTCAACAGTATTGCTTGTGAGTTTTCCGGCAGTCAGATTGCTGTGGAAGCGACTCCTGTAGGTATAGGAGATGTACGTCAAATCTGTAGCGATGCCCGGTTGAAAGTGCAGTCGAACGAGTGGCGTGACTCACATACAGATAAGAAGTATTGCTTTTCCATTTGGATTAAAGGAGCATCCGGAAATGTTTCAGTTTATCAGGATGAGCATTTTATTCAGGATATACAGGTCGATTGTGAAAATGAATGGAAACGATACTGGGTGGCATTTACTGTTAAACCATCATCACAATTGGAATTATCTGTTTGGTTTAAGGATTTACCCGGTGTTCTTTTTGTCTCTGCCCCCCAGTTAGAAGCAGGTTCAACTCCTTCGCAGTATCAGCCTACCGACGGTACACTTGCCTATACGGAAGATTACGGGGCATGGTTCAACAAAGGCGGTATCGGGGGGACTATTCAGAATCCGTTATTGAAACTGAATGAGGATGGTTCCATCAGTTCCAGAGACAGGTCTTTCGTGATTAATCCGGACGGGACAGGGTATTTTGCCAGTGGACGATTTACGTGGACGAAAGATACGATCACCCTCCAGGATGTAACTATACGATGGGAAGATCTTTCCGAAGAAGCACAGGAAAACTTATCGCCTGTGACGCTTGATATTGTGAGCCGTAGCGGGCTGGTGGTGAAAAATAATAGTAACGATGTGGATGCTACGGCTGTTCTTTATCGCAATGGGAAGGAACTGGACAGCGACGGAACGGAATATGTCTATACGTGGAAATTATGGAATGCTTCAGGAACGGCGGTTATAAGGACTTATACAGGCAAGTCGATTGTTGTGTCGAAAACGGATGTAACCAGTAAGGGGGCGTTGACTTGTGAGGTTTCATAAACGGGGATAGTTGTTTTATCCTATTCTTTAGTGAAAGAAAACACTATTCATGGGAAAACAACTTATTGCTACCGGGCAAGCGACTGTCATTGCTCAAAAAGACCCCTATACTATTAACCAATCAGTCAGAGAATATGTATTTACGGCGCAGAATAACGGAACCGTCTCTGCTGCCGTATCATTTTCATCTGCCATAAAAGTAACGCTTGGTGATCTGAATATTACAGATTTTACCGTTGGTACCATTACGAAACCTTCCGGATTTTCTACCATTACCGTAAACAATACGAATAAGACAGTTACTTATTCGGTTGCTGCCGGTACAACAACTTTGGCTGACAGCGGATTAATTGCCATTCCTGTTATAATTGCCGGAGTAACTTATCAGATATCGTTTAGCTGGTCGAAAGCCAAAGCTGGAGCTAATGGAACTCCAGGTACTCCGGGAACACCTGGTGTTGATGCCAATTTACTAGATTGGGTTCAAGAGTGGAACAGTAACAAAACCATCATTAATGGAAACAATGTCATAACACCCAAAATCTTTGCTGGAGTTAAAAACGCCAATGGTACGATCACAGGAACATCAATAGGACATTTCAGTTTAAGTACCCTCAATGCTTCAGGAGTAGTGTCCACGGAAATCATCGATGGTATTTACGGCTTTATAAATGGACGCAAAACTTTTTCTTTGGATAACACAGGAGACGTCCAGTTAGGAAATGGCAACCAACTTATCAGATACAATGCATCGACAGGAAGAATAGAGTTTGGTTTAGATGTAACATTAAACTGGATAAATGCTATCAATACCGCCAAAACAGAAACACTTAATTCGGCAGCTATAACAGCCCAGAATAAAGCGGATGCTGCAAAAAATGCAGCTATATCGACCGCTGCCACTGATGCTACAAATAAAATTAATGCTGTGAAGTTCGGTGTACGTAACTATATACGAAACAGCAACTTTAATGAAGCTATTACTGGAATCACGACTGAGGGAACAACAGTATCCATAGACAATGTTACTTTATATAATAATTATAAGACTCTAAAAGTCATACAAAGCACAGCCTGTACGGATGCAAATGCAGCTACCCAACGCACCTACTTTACCGCAATCAATAATAAAACATGTTCTCCGGCCAGTTTCTCCATGTATGTTAAAGGCTCTGTAGCCGGAAATATGAAGATTCGCATCGGTGGTACAGGAATCCAGCCAAAGGCTATTACAACTGAATGGCAAAAAATAATAATAGAAAACATAATTCCTACTTCGGCGGTAGTCTTGTTTGGCTTTCAAACAGCCGGAACTTACTGGTGTGCCTTACCCATGCTGGTCGAAGGGACAAAAGCTGTTGATTGGAGTCCGGCACCAGAAGATATTAATAGCAGTATCACTGATGCCAAGGCAGCAGGGACAAATGCCAAGGTTGTTGCGGACGCGATCACCAACAAGGCGAACAACGAAGGATGGAGTACTAAACTGACTTATGTAAGTTCCTCTGGAATTTTCACGGGAACTTTATCAGCAAATACGGTAAATGCCCTTCAGTTGAACGCTTCCCAAATAACAGCGGGAACTATCAGTACTGCCCGGATTGATGTAGCTTCTCTAAAGTCTTCTCTTATCACAGCCGGAAATATAGAAGCCCTAACGCTAAACGTTGTAAAAGGGAAAATTGGAGGCTGGAACGTCGATGCCGATTCTATGTATCGGGGTGTAAAAAATAATATTGCCGGAGCTTACACTTCCGCTTCTGGAGCGGTAACTATCGGAAGTAACGGCATTCGTGGTTTTAAATGGCGACTGGACGGTACAGGGGCTGGAGCAGTGGCAGGTGGCAATATATCGTGGGATGCAAGCGGAAACGTATCTTTCGGTTCATCGGTAGTATTGAACTGGACAACTCCTATCAGTTCAATTACTACGGCCCTTGGAGGTTCTTCATATCCTAAGTTGACACAAATTTCAAGTACGGGGATTTATACCGGTACGCTAACGGCTGCGCAAGTCAATTCGGTAAATATTGATGCCGGAAGCATTAAAACTGGAACATTGAGCGCAGATCGCATAGCAACAAATAGTCTCAATGGTAATAAGATTACCGCTAGAACGATTAATGCAGATCGAATTATTACCGGAGCTATTTCTGCCAACGAAATAGCAGCTAATACCATCACGGCTGCAAAGATAGCATCACGTACCATTACGGCAGACAGGATAGTCGCGGGAGCCATTACGGCCAGTGAAATCAATGTTGGTAGTATTAGAGCTAGTGTTTTAACGGCTGATGCAGTAAACGCCCTGACATGTAATTTTGTCAGAGGGAAAATCGGAGGATTCACAATTGGTGGGGATAATATGAGTGTTGGGGCTATTGGTGCAGTAGGAGTTACACCATTGCAGATACGTTCAATCGCAACAGGTAGCGGGTATTGGTACAATGGTTCATATAAACCATTTGGAACTTCATTACTTTGGCATCAAAGTGGCAATGCCGGACATATTGTATTCGGGCAGATTGCTGCTAATGGTAACACGGTAAAAACAGGATTTGTAGGTATTCAGATGCTGGCTTGGGACAATACTGAATACTTTTGTCTGTCTGCTAACTATACAAAATCAGGAAGCAAAGAAGTTTATAATAGAATAGCCGGGTGGGCTTTTGATAATACACGTATTTGGAAAAATAATGTGTCTTTAGGGTCGGATGGTACAATATATAATGGGGAAAAATGGAGGCTGAATAATGATGGTTCAGGCAAAATTGCGAATGGAAACATATCCTGGAATGCAGCAGGAGCGGTCATCTTTTCCTCATCTGTAACATTAAATTGGACAAATGCGGCGACTAATGCACTGAACTCCGCCAAAGCGTATGCTGATACGAAAAAAAACGAAGCTATCAGTGCGGCGAGCAGTGATGCGACAACTAAAACCAATGCAGTGAAAGAACTGGCATCGGCAATGGCGTTCGGAAAAATGTTATATCGTGACCCGACTTTTTTCAATGGAAACAACGGCATTAATGTGTACAACAATTCAGGGAACGGAACGGTTACGATTATTCGTACAGCAGACAGCAATGCCCCCAATGACAGTAAGCAAGTTTTGAAAATACAAACAACAGGCACTGCTTCACCAGGTAACGGAGGTTTTTACTTCGGACATAATTGCAGCTACCGAAAGATCTTCATTTGCCGCATTATAGCTAAAATTCCTACCGGACGAAATATTCTCTGGGCTTCCAATAATATCGGAACAGGTGGAAGTAGTAAATGGCTGACACCGACTGCCGGTACCGGAGACTGGTGCGAATACGTATATAAGGTTGTTTGCGGAACAGGAAACTTTTCTTCTACAAATTTCTTTTATCTGGACGGAACGCAAGGCACAACGGCTGTCCCGGTAGTATGGTATATTGCTTACGCCACTGTGTTCGATGTAACAAGTACGGAGAAATATACAACTACCATAGATGGAAATGGAATTTATACGGCTTCACTGAATGCCAACCAAATTACAGTAGGGGCGATTAGTGCTGATAGAATTGCAACCGGAAGTCTTAACGGGAATAAGATTACTGCACGAACCATCACAGCGGATCGTGTTGTGACCGGAGCCATTACTGCCAATGAAATTGCAGGTAATACAATTACTGCTGCCAAGATAGCTGCCCGGACGATTACGGCAGATAGAATTGTGTCGGGAGCAATTACTGCCAATGAAATAAATGTAGGCAGCATACAGGCGAGTGTCGTTACTGCCGGAGCTGTGAATGGATTGACATGTACTTTCAGTAAAGGTAAAATCGGAGGCTTTACGATTAGCGGGACTGCCATATATAGTGTGAACGTTACGCCCGGGCATAACGTGGGAATACAGAGTAATGGTTATATCTATAATTGTAACAGCAGTAACACTTCAATTGACTACTGGGCACTAAATACAGACGGTAGTGCGATATTCGGCTCCGGTAAGATAAAATTCGGGGCGAACGGAGATGGTTGGCTTGCCAATAAGAATATTACCTGGGATGTGAATGGAAATGTTTCCATGACTGGTACGATTACGGCAACAGCCGGTAAGATAGGAAACTTTAATATCTCAGGAGGAAAGTTGGTCAATAGCACGACAACAGCATCTATTGAATTTACTGGGTTAAGCGGTAGCAGCTTGTACCTGAACACCACAGAAAGCCTTATATCCATTCGTTCGGATATTAATAAAACCGGTATATCCATCCAGACGTATTCTTCGGGGGCAAGAGGAATATATGTATTGGCTAATGCTGGTTCAAAGTATGCTATTGAAGGCTATGGCCCGATGCAGTTAGGACAAAGAGGTGGTGAAAGATGGTGTGTGCCCGGGGTATTGTACGTGGGCTGCAAGTATCAGGCTGGTTATAATAATTATTACCGCAAGGTCTGGGGGGATGGAATGACTGTTTCTTCCTTTTCGCATATCGGTGACGGTAAATATAGGGTGTATCACAATCTGGGACATACCGATTATACTGTTATGGCAATCTTGTGGTCCAGTACCGGGTATTACGGCTATTTCCGCCTGCTGGAACGAACGACTAGCTATTTTGTTATCCAGAATATCGGTTCTAGCGGTAAACCCGACCAGGCTCCTTTTGATTTTGTGGTGATGGGACGTAACAAGTGGTAAAACCACCTGTTACGTCCTCAGTTTCCCTATTCATTATCATATAATCCAATAAAATTATGATGCAATTAACCAGTGTAACAGTGATTAAAAATTTAACGGCAAAAACGGAAAACGGTAATTATCAGATCGAACACCATGTTGTCTCCGGTAATCTGCAAAAAGTATCGGTAACCGCATTCTCTATCGACGGAGAACAATTCATCGGCAGTATCAATCTTGAAAACGGCACGACTTCGTGCAGCTTTCCTACAGAAGTCAAGTTAACCCCGTACTTCGAGGACTTTGACAGTTTTGTAGCCGAAATCAAAGCGGAAATTAAAGCGGAAGTCGAAAACATCCCAAAACAGTAAACATTCACTGTTGCTGCTTTCTATTCTTTTGTGAACATAAAAATGAATAACAATGGATTTACAGATTAAAGACCGCCTCTACATTCCGACTTTTCTTCCTCAAAAAGGTAATTTCAAACAGTTCAACCTAAAGAAAGAAATTCTTCGTAAGATAGAGATTTCTGAAAATGAACGTCAGGAAGTTGGACTTACTGAGAATACAGAAACCAAACGCATTGAATGGGATGTGACCAAAGACATTCCTTTGAACGCCGAGTTTAGTGCAGACGAACTTGCCTACCTGAAAGATTCGTGCGAGAAGCTGTCCGACCAGGAACTTCAAGACGATATGTGGCAGTGTATAGAGAAAATCTACAATGCAATCAATGACTAAAAAGCCACAAAACAATTGAGTTTGTTACACTCTAATCTTTAATAGAGTGAATGAGCCCCGGCACTCTGAAGAAAGAGTTTCCGGGGCTTTTTGTTAACTACTAATTTTATAATCTACTATGCCCAGACAAGACATTGCCGTTGACCCGATACACGGAGAACTGCATACAACCGATAACCTGATAAACAAGACCATTTATGAATTTACCCTGTTGGATGTTGTTACCAGTGTAGATAATGACCGCTACCGATATGCGGAAATTGTTGTTCCGGCGGGATTCAAAGCGAGATATAAGAATACAAACGGCATCCGGGTATATATTCCTTACATTCCGGATTTCAAAGAATTGCAAGTGTGTTTCCGGCTGGATAATGCCAACGGAGAAACGGAATATCTGATAAACCAGACGGATAACCAGATATGGTTTCCTGTGTTCCGGGAGAACGGGAAGGGAGAAAAGGTGGAAATCCGTTTGTCCGGATTCCGGGTGCTGAATGAAAACTGCTATTTCAACCTAATAATCAGGGATGGGTATTTAGCCTTGTTCAGTGGAAATGAGTCGGATGTGCAAATCAAAGCCGCCATGCGCCAGAATGAAGTATTTCTGCTGAAAGCTTCCGCTGGGAATTTATATCAATATCCCAGTAGCGGGGTCGGACTGATAGATTTTCTGCATGGGAACTTTGAAAACAACGGATTGGCTTCCAAGTTGCAGAGTGAATTTGAGGGGGACAAAATGATTATTAACAACGCCTATATGGATTCCGTTACCGGAGAACTCTATTTAGACGCAATAGAAAAAGAGAATGGGTAAATATGTAGTGTGTGAAGGGCAAAATCTATTTGATATAGCTCTTCATATTCATGGTTCTATTGAAGGGATTGTTGATTTGCTGATATGTAATCCATTACTTTCCTTGGCAAGTGAATTGAGTAGCGGTAACGAGTTATCCTATACGGATGATTTTGTGATCGATGCAGATATTGTAGCTTATTATAAGATGTATGACATCAAACCAGCCAACGGTGAGCGAACCGTCTATTACAAGTCTTCCGGGTATTCCAAGCTAGCTGAAATCTATCTGGAAAACAACCGTACATCTGCCTGTTTTGAGATTTCCGGGAACGGAATACTGGAGATAGACTGGGGAGATAACAGCAAAATGGAGACACTGGCTTTGGGGAACAAACTGAAACAAGCCTCCCATGCTTTTGATAATTCGGTTTCCGGCAAACGGAAAATCTCCTTCTACGGGGATGTATCGGTGAAACAGATCAATTTTGGCAAAATGTCCGCTTCTGCCGTTTACCTGCTACGTCCCCTGCCAGTTGAAAAGTTTACCTTGCAACACGGAGAAATAGAGGTGGACTTCCTTTGCCTTCTGGAAGATACCTATGAAGCGGATTTAACCGGGCTGACAACTGGTAACCTGCTGCCGTTGCTTGCCAACAAAGGACTGATGAAACTTAATTTATCCGGTGCAAATATCCGGCAGTCTGTTCTTGACGAGTACCTGATTGGCCTGGTGACACAGTATCATGACCGACGAAGCTGCCATGTTTGTCTGACCACCGTTCCTTCGGGCATTTACAAAGAACCCCAACGAGACGATAACCTTAACTACATCCTGACTACCGGCATGGAGGCCATCTGGGTACTGACGCATGAAGTTGCATGGAATGAAGCAGGATACTGGAAATTCGTTATCAATGACCTAACTTACACTTTTGAATCACATGAGCAGAACGATTAAAGATATTTATAATGAAGCAGTGAAAGAGCGCAACAAGCGGCTGGAACTGACTGAATTTTCCAATGACTCAAAGTTGTCGGTTATGAACGGAATGACATGGGCGTTTGCTGCTGTGATTTACAGTTTTGAAACACTGCTGGATGTGTTTACACTGGATATTTCGACAGCCATTAACAGCCGGGTGAATGGAACACCGCTTTTTTATGTAAACGCTTTGCTACAATTTCAAAAAGGTGATGAACTGACCATCCGTGAAGACGGGCTTGCCTTCGGATATAATGAGATTGACGAAACGAAGCGTATTATCTCACAGGTATCCTATTCGGAAAGCAGCAGCGATGTAAACCTAGACAATAAGCTGATTTTAAAAGTGGCACAGGGTGAAAAAGGACATTTATCTCCTGTATCGGGAGATGATCTTGTACTAATCACCTCCTACCTGAACACGATCAAGTTTGCCGGAACACGTATTGAGGTAACCAGTTCGGAAGGCGACATTCTGATACCCAGGCTATCCGTTTATTATGATGGGGCGGTAAGGGAAACTGAAATATACGACTTGATTGAAGAAAAGCTGAACGATTACATGATGAACATAGACTTTGATTCCAGCATCTATGTTTCCAAAATCATTGAAGCGATTAAAAAGGCCGAACACGTGACCGATGTCTATATAGATGAAGGCTCCAACCCCGAACAGGGAATATTCATTGCCAGTTATGACGCAGACGGAAACCTTATGCCCCTTAAAAAGACAGGAAGGATGACACATACGGTTTCCGGTTATTTGAAAGAGTCATCCCGGAAAGGACAGGAGAAAGATATACCGGGATTCCGTGAAGCCATCAAACTGATTGTAGGATGAGATACAAGTTACCCACTGACCGGCTAATCAACCAACTGATCCCGCATTTCCTGAACGGAAGAAAGTATATCCTGTTCCTGCAAAGCCTGGTTTATCCTTTGCAGGTACTGAATGAACGATTTACGGATTTTACCAAAGAAAAACACATCGAGGCGCGGATGACCAGCCAAGTGATGTGGTTTGAATGGTATTTGAACTACAAGTTCCGGAAATACCTTGCCGATGCCCATGACGGCATCTACATCAAGGAAAGCTCCCTTATCGGGGTTGACATTTACCATGAAGGGGCTCGGAATGCCCGTCCATTTACCGTATGGTTTGACAATGAGCTGGTGGCCACTGTCAATCCGGATGAAAAGCCGAGGGAGTTTTACTTTCTGGCAGAAGAAAAGGCAATCAACAAGGTGAGCTTTATGATATGCGTACCACCTATTACCATAGATACCGGGGAGTTTGTCTATATGCTCTCACACGTGGTGAATACCTATAAGATAGCGGGGAAAACCTACCTGATTAAGATAGACAGCCAGGAGATCGAACCTAATACTAACACAAATATTTATTAACAGTGAAAGAATATGTTGCAGAGACAGGCGGACGGTACACCTACGCCGATGACATTCTGAACTTGCAGGAGCTTGCATTAAGCATGACCGCCATATTTACCGATTGTTCCAACTTCATCATTTCGGGATGCGAGATGTCCGGCAGCGAAATTGCTCCGGGATATGTCTGGATAAACGGAAGAGTGAGATATTTTTCGGGTTGCAAAAATGCAACTTGGCCCTATTATATCTATGAGCAGAACACCCATGAGACCGTGACCTATGCCAATGAGGTGAACAAGAGAGGCCGGAGCCTCTATCTAAGTTCGGGAGGTAATGCCGTTCCTGATGTTGCCGACCCAATTACCGGGCACTTGCCACAATTTATAGAATTGACTTTCGACTATAGCCCCCGATTTATTGATAAATTTTTCGGTAAGTATGCTGTACTGGCAGACAGTCCGTTTGCCAAGCAGACTGTAAAGAAAGACTTGATATTAACCGGAAACTTTTCGGCTGACAAGAATGTAGAAAGTAAAACGGCTGTATCGGTAGTCAATACAGAAAACGGGTATTCTTTGAGGAATATTGTAAAGGCTAACGGCGATGCGACTATGGGGGCTTACCTGAATGGTTTGCTGGTGAATGAAATTGTGATAGGTACGGACGGTTCCTTTAGTTTTATCAAACAGGGGAAAGAACTGGCGCGTGTAACTGAAAACGGGATTTCTTATACCCATTTGTCAGGCATCACCAGCAAAGCCGGGGCTATTTATATTTCGGGAGCTTCTCTGACCAACTATGATGATGCTACGGACAACGGTTCGGTGGACATCAATGCGACCGGAGTGGCAGGTGGTTCCACCAAGTTCCGTAACTTCAACGTGTATAACGGGAAACAGGCGGTCCATCCTTTGTTTCAGGTGAACGGAAAAGAAGGAGCTGTATATGCGAACGGGAAACTGACTATCAAGAACACCGGTAGCGGAGTTGTGCTGGCTAATACGGCCTATCTAAAAGACAATATGCTGTTAATCAGTAATTATGTTTGGGCTGACAGCAAGGGGGAAATAATCGGCAATATCGGGTATAACGATACGGAATCGTTTGATCTTACCGTCCATAACCTGCTGGGGAATATCGTACTGGCTGCGGAAGGTTATATCAATATTGCCGGGACACTGAAAATCGGTGGTGTGAATATCAGCGAAATTTTTGTGAGCCAGAAGAGTTTTACGGAAGAACTGAAAAAGAAAGTCACTACCATAGCCGGAAAACAGTTGTCCACGGAGGATTTTACTACGGATTACAAGAAAAAGCTGAATGCAATCAGCGGTGGGAGCATTCAGTCAGCCGGTGATGGGTTCGTAACTGCCAGAGACGTATCAGCCGCCTTAAAACTGAAACTGACCGCATCGGAGAATCTGGGGGATGTAGCCAATAAGGGAACCGCCCGAAACAATCTCGATGTATATTCCAAAGGGGAAACCAATGGACGTTTTTTGAGAGTATCGGAAAAATTGCTTGAACTGGTTTCCCTTACCGCCGATGAGATAAACGGACTCACTGCAGAACAGGCGGCAGCACTGAAAGCACAGAAACAGGAAGCGGTACGGGCAAACATCGATGCGGAGAAAAAAGGAACCGGTGAACTGAAATTGAATAAGGCAAGTAATCTGAACGATCTTGTAGACAAGGTTATCGCCCGGAAAAATATCAGTGTGTATTCGACGACCGAGATAGATAAACTGTTAGAAAAGAAACTGAATACAGATGCTGCTTATGATGGTGTTTCGTTTACAGAAGAGATGAAGCAGAAGCTGGAAAATATCAAGGAAGGTAATTTTGCCTACATAGATACTGAAGGGACATCCCATGCACAGGTTGAGGGGTTTGTTACTACCAGTCAAGTAGTGAAAGGACTGAATAAGAAAGCAAACTTGCTGCTGGATGGATACAACGAGAGTCAGAAAAACACGATTGCTGCTAATATTAATGTATATAGCAAAACCGTAGCAGATGGGAAATTCGCTTCTGTCGAAAGTCTGTTTCAGGATTATATCACTCATCTGGTAAAGCAAGGGAAGAATACGGCTGAGGCGCAAAAGACACTCCGGGATAAACTTGATGTCCTGTCAAAAAGTGATGTGACCGGCACATATCTGCGCAAAGACAGTAAACTGTCAGATTTGCAGCTTCCCAATGCCGAAGCCAAGAAGCAGGCTTGTCGGACTTTGGGGGCAGCTTATGCCGAAGAGTATGAACCTAAAGTAACAGATACCGGTTGGCTTCAAATGTCTAACAGTGGTTCGGCGACCGATACCCGTAGCCTGTTTATCCGGCAAATAGGGAATATCGTTTGTATCCAGGGGACGATCAATACCGGGCGCAGGGATGGTTCGAATATGGGCGGTGTTGTTGCCATCATTCCCAATAAGATTCCTGCCCCAAAATATGGATTGCGGACTTCATTGTGTGATTTTAACGACGATCATAAATATAATCGGGGAGCTTCTTTCGTGATACCAGGAAATTCCCGTAATATTCTTATCTACGAAAGTGGCTGGTACAATGTTACTACTAATATTAATTTCACTTATATGATATAAATATGAAAAAGCTAAATGTTCAACGTGACCTTGATAGCAGGGCGCGTATTGCAGAAACAACTCTGCCTGTTTTACCGAAACCGATTGTAGAACCTGTAACCACGACAACACATGCCGAAAGCCAAGAAAGTAAGGAATGTACGGATAACCAAGGCGTCCCCCAACAGGAGGGAAAAAAGACGAAAGGAAGACGGTCGGCCACGGGGTACGTTCAAGAAGTATAAGTTTGAAGAGACAAAATTAGGTTTCATGCTGAAGCATGAGACCCCTGTTGTTTATGGCATCCTGATGAATACACTTATCCGAACTTCCAACTCTGAACCTTCAGTAGAACTGATCGAGGTTATTTGCCGTGCCAGTCAGGATGTTTCGTTCAAGAAACCCAAGTTCCGACGCTACTTGAAAGAATATGCCCAGTGCGGATTGTATTGCCACAGACCCAAACGTATGACACCAAAACGAGAGATTTACTATACACAAATACGACAGGTGAAAAAAGACAAGTTTATATATAGGAACAGAAAACAGATAGAGCGGATTAAGAATATGTTATAATGCTGTTAATCAATGTGCCCATTCGCACTTCGATAAAAAATATAAAATCTTATTATATATTGTTTTTTTTCATAACTTACCGGATTTATGGCATGTTTTTGTTAAATTGTCAAGGATATCATTATTCAATTAATTAACAAAAACATGGCGTCATTAAAATTAATTCTAAACAAGGAAAGAACGTATAAAGATGGTAAATATCCTTTGGTATTCCAGATTATACAGCAAAGAAAGAAAAAAGTGGTTTACACACACATTTGTGTTTTAGCTAACCAGTATGACGAATCTAATCAGAAGATACGCTATTGCAGAGGTACAGGTTTGACAAAACGGGAAGTGAATGAATTGAACGAGAAACTGAATGCAAAACGGATGGATTTACAGAACTTCCTAAAGGAGCTGTCAAGAGAGAAACCCCGGTTCACCGCCGACGATTTCAGTCTGCGTTTTCATCAGCGGCATAAAAGCCGCTATCTTTTTGTCTATATGGAAATGCAGATAGAGAGGAAAGAAAAGATGGGTAAGTATGGCACTGCAAACGCTTACCGTAGTACAATGTACTCACTTATGCATTTTACGCAGAATGAAAAGCTATTATTGTCGGAAATAGACTTTGACTTTCTATATGAATATGAACAGTTCCTGCTTGGAAATGGAAACGCTGTGAATACAGTGGCGTATTACTTTCGTAATTTTCGCGCTATCTACAACCGCGCGGAAGATGCCAAGCTAGAAGTATCGCTGGTAAATCCATTTATCAAATATAGAATTAAAACAGAGAAGACGGTTAAACGGGCACTATCGAAAGAAAATATGAGAAAGATTGCACAGCTTGATTTGAGTGATAGCCCCAAAACTGATTTGGCAAGAGATGTGTTTATGTTTAGCTTTTTCACACGGGGAATGGCAATCGTTGACATTATTCACTTGAAAAAAGAGCAATTAAAGAATACTCTGCTTGAATACAGGCGTATGAAAACCAATCAACACCTAATGGTACAGGTTACGGAAGCGATTCAATATTTTTTAGATAAATACCATAACCCCAGAAGTGAATATACCTTTCCTTTTCTGAACCCGGAGAAAAAGCAGACTCTATACAGGCAATATCGCCAGGCTTTGGGTGAGATAAATATCAATTTAAAGGAAGTGGCACGCAGAGCCGGACTGCATATAGAACTTACAACTTATAATGCCCGGCATAGCTGGGCATCCATTGCAAAGGGGACCGGAGCACCGATTTCCCAAATCAGTGACGGTCTGGGGCACAATTCCGAGAAAACGACACTAATTTATCTGAAAGAACTTGATCTGAGTGTTTTAAGTAAATTGAATGCAGAAGTATCCAGTTTATAATGTGTTCTTCCTCATATAAATTGAAGGAGTATAATAAATGCACAACATTACTGTTGTGCATTCTTTTTTTGTGATTGATTT
>OODP01000439.1_pt1 | contig 37964 bp, 25 predicted proteins | sample 1671011 | NCBI WGS metagenome assembly OODP01 (sample SAMN06348113, study PRJEB24527) | human gut metagenome | biome: human gut; feature: ankylosing spondylitis patient; material: feces | host: Homo sapiens | place: China | collected 2015-10
GCGATCTCAGCAAAGAAACTTATTATAAACAATGCCAGAGAATCGCAGAAAGTCTAATGGGTAAAAGTAGCGCCTCCGCATTAAAAGAATATCTCAGTTCCTTCTAAAACCGCATCTTTTAGGCAAAATTGTCCACCTATCATTTTGCACGATCATATTAAAACACTAATTATAAGCATATTATCTAGCATATTTTTTATTTCCATGTCCACTTTTGCTATTACAACAAAGACTAATTTTGCTTCCGGACATTCTGAAATATCAATCTAATTAAAATTAAATGCTTATGAAAACAAAATTATTACTCTCATTCTGTGTAGTGTTCCTTTTATCTTTATCGAGCCATGCTTATGCACAGTTTAAAGTAAAGAAAGAAGTAGATTCTTCTATCAGAAATACTCGGAAAGTGTCGAAAGCTAACGCGAACAATGCAAATAAGCTTGTCTATACTTTTTGTAGCGATGAAATAAATAATGCTGCTCGAGTAGACCAAGACGTTGAATTACGCGCATATTTGCGTATACCTGCCAAACAATGGAAAGGATGTAAAATTACCTGTGTAGAATTTGGATTTGCCTATGAGGTAGGAAAAGATAGTTACATGTTTGTCAGCAAAGACCTAAATGCTGATCCCTTAGTGAAGCAGTATTATCAATGTGACACTATTGCCATACCCGATGAAGGATATATTGGTTGGAAAAATGTTCCGTTTGATGAACCTTATTTGATTGATTCGGACGATGATTTATATGTGGGTGTTTATACCATACAACAAGATCCTTGGGGAACTTTTGGACTAGATAATCTTACGCCTATTCCAGGAGCAAATCTTGTAAGTTACCGCCGTCCGGGAAAGGCAGAATGGGTTTATCAGGAGCTTCCCAGTAATTTGTCTATAAAGGTTATAATTGAAGGAGAAAACATTCCGCAAACTCATATGCGCATTTATTCCCACTCTAGCGATAAAATGTATTATAAGATAGGAGAAAGTGTAGCAATCAACGGCACTATTATTAATGAAGGTATTAAGCCTGTAGAGTCTTTTGATATTTCTTATCAATTAAATAACAATGAATCCGTTACAACACATGTCTCCGATGTTGCTATTCAACCGATGGAAATTTATGATTTCAATTTTGACACTACTGTATCTAAAGAAGGGAGAGGCAATTTAATTCTAACAGTGTCCAATCCGAATGGAGAACCAGATGATTTCCAAGGCAGTACTTCTGTTACATATGATAAATTCGCTTGCATGGCTAAAGGCATACAAAAAAATGTATTAGTTGAAGAGATAGTCGGGACGGATGATGAAGGAGCCGTCACTGCTGCAGAAATCATTAAGGAGGCTATTGATAACTCGGATAAAAAAGATAATATCATTTGGGTACAAAACCATGTATTAGCCGATGATGAATATACAATTGAAGGATATAGTAATTATAGCATGCTCTATGCTAGTGCTATTTTTACTCCAGCGGTAAATTTGAACCATAAAGAAGCTATATCAGGAACTTTTATGTTGAATGAGGAAAATGAGAAAGTACCTGCTACCTCAGAATTATTCCTAATAGACAATGATTTTGGAAAGCATTTAAATTCAATCTTGGAAGACGAAGTCTTTTATTCTTTAAATGCAGAATGTGATGTTATTGATGACGATGTATTAAAAATAAAAGTAGCTCTTAAACCTGCCATTGAAGGACTATTTCCTTCTATATTTGGGCCCAATCTTGCTATGCTTCTTACGGAAGATAATATTGTTGGCAGGCAAGCCGGTGTTGATGGGGATTATGTCCACAACGGAATCCCAAGAACGTTTATTAATAGCGAAGACCCGAGGTTCGGCATGGTGGGAAATAAAATTGAAATATCTGATAACGGTTATACACTGGAAACGAAATACATTATTCCGGATAAGTCATGGAAACTTGAAAATATGAATTTGATTTGCTATATTATGGATGCTCGTATGGTGATTGATAATGTTGTGTCATGTCCGGTTAAAGCCAATCCTGACGGACTGAAAAAAGAGACAGTTGAAAACGATTTTGCAATTAACTGTAAGGATGGTACTTTGCTTATTGACGGAGATTTCGATCAAGCCAGAATTCTTTCAATCAGCGGACAAACAGTAATGGAAACGAATAATGCAAACATAAATGTTTCAAAACTAAACAAAGGCATTTATTGCATACTTATCCAAAAAGGTAACCGCTTCGTATCCAAAAAGTTTATAATCCAATAATATAATCTGATGCTAAAGAAAGAGTTCGATATAACCAAACTCCATATTAGCACATGAAGAAGCTTCATTTACTGCCATTGAATATCCTCGACGGTCAGTAATGATTCTTAACCAAACAATCAGATTACAACATACAAAAAGGGAAGCGGCCCTCATATGGAGCGTGCTTCCCTTTCCCGTTTATTCCATTAATATACTATTAACAGATATTATTTGATCACGATTTTGTCTGAAACAGAATGATTTCCCTTTTGGATGAGTACACAATATATACCGGCCGGCAATGAAGATACGTTTGTATCTGCTACACTGGTTGTTAACAGGAGTTGTCCGGTCATTGAAAACAATCTTGCACTGTCAAAATCTCCGTCAATATGCAGGCTTCCATCATTATAAACAACATTAAAATCATTTTCAGCCGTTTCCTTTTTCAGTCCGTCAGGATTGGCTTTAACCGGACATGACACAACATTATCAATCCTCATACCAGAGTCCATGATATAACAAATCAAATTCATATTTTCGAGTTTCCATGAATCATCAGGAATTTCATATTCGGTTTCAAGAGTAAGTCCATCATCCGGTATATCAATTTTCTTACCAAATATAGCAAATTCAGGATCATCATCATAATAAATAAAGTCTCTTGGTATTCCGTTATGAATGTACTCTCCATCTACACCTGCTTGTGTGCCCACAATTTTATCTTCTGTAAGCAAAAGCGAGATACCAGGATTATATATATAAGGGAATAGACCTTCCACAGCAGGTTTGACGGTCATTTTTATCTTCAATAAATTATCATCAACCACTTCACACTCTACACCTAACGAATAGAAGACTTCTTCTTCATCCAAATAGGTTTCCAGATGATCACTAAAATCTTGATCAATTATAAAGATTTCTCCTTCAGTAGGCACTTTCTCTCCATCACTATTCATCATAAACGTTCCGGGAATCTCCGCTTTATGGTTCAATGTTACAGCCGGTGTAAATACGGCATCCCAATATAACATACTGTAATCACCAAACCCCATAATTGCATATTCGTCATTAGCTATTCCGTGATTTTGTATCCAAATGATATTATCTTTTCTGTCCGAGTTGTCAATAGCATCTTTAATGATCTCAGCAGCGGCAGCAGCCCCCTTATCATCCGTACCGACTATTTCTTCAACTAATACATTTTTCTGTATTTTTTTAAGTACACAACCAAATCTATCATACTCCACAGAAGTAGTTTCCTGAAAATCATCGGGCTTTCCATTCGGATTGGAAACAGTCAATATTAAATTACCTCTACCCTCTTTGGTTATAGAAGTCTCCAAATCGAAATCATAAAACTCCATTGGTTGAAGAACAACATCAGATACATGGGTAGTAACAGATTCATTGTCATTTAATTGATAAGTAATATCAAAAGATTCTACAGGCTTGACACCTTCATTAATGATAGTACCGTTTATTTCCATATTTTCTCCCGCTTTATAATATAGCTTATCTACCGAATAAGTAAAAATGCGCATATGATTCTGCGGGATAGTTTCTCCTTCAATTATAACCTTTATAGATAAATTACTCGGGAGTTCCTGGTAAGTCCACTCTGTTTTTCCCGGACGACGGAAACTTGCAAGATTTGCTCCGGGAATAGGTGGAAGATTATCTAGTCCAAAAGTTCCCCATGGATCCTGTTCTATTGTATACACACCTACATACAAATCATCATCGGAATCAATTGTATACGGTTCATCGAAAGGAACATTTTTCCATCCAATATATCCTTCATCGGGAACGGCAATAGTATCACACTGATAATATTGCTTTACTATAGGATCAGCATCTAAGTCTTTGCTAATAAACATGTAACTGTCTTTTCCTACTTCATAGGCAAATCCAAATTCAACATTGGTGATTTTACAACCTTTCCATTGTTTGGCGGGTATACGCAAATAAGCACGTAACTCAACATCACGCCCTACTTCAGCCCTATTTCCTATCTCATCACTGCAAAAAGCATAAACAAGTTTGTTTGCATTGTCGTCATTCGCTTTTGACACCTTCCGGCTATTTCTCATAGAAGAATCTACTTCGTCCTTTACTTCAAATTGTGCGTAAGCATGGCTCGATAAAGATAAAATAAATACTACACAGAATGAGAGTAATAATTTTGTTTTCATAAGCATTTAATTTTATTAGATTAATATTTCAGAATGTCTGGAAGCAAAACTACCACGCTTTAAAAGAAAAGAATTGTACATAAATATAAAAACATCACCAAACAAAGCACTATTAATCAATAAATTAGCATATTATAACAAAACAAAAAGTGGACATCAAACTAAAAAACTCACCCAATCAGAATGAATCGAGGTATTCTTTTAATCCCGAGATACTACTTTTCCCAATGAGTTTTTCTGCTATTCGCTGACATTGTTTATAATAGGCTTCCTTTCCGAGATCACAGAGAGCCATAATATATTTAGGTTTCACTTGTAGCTTAATGAGGCAACAAAGACAAGTCTTTTCTGTGGATTCTTGAAGCAAAAGATGAAGTCTGGAAGCAAAATTATAGCAAATCTCATCCATTATATTCATCAATTGCTCTTGAGAATGAGTATTTAACTTTTCTACCACTGCATTATCCGTACCATACACTGGTATTTTACGAGATAAAGGAAGTGACAAAAACAGTTTCTTCAATTCTATCAAGTATAATTCTTCATATTGACTTTTTTGAGTGGACATTTCAGATTTTTGTTTTCGGTAGCCCGCTAACTCCTCCTCTTTTCTCTTTAAAGCAGATTCCTTTTCGTTGGCGATAACATACAAATCAGATTCAATCTGCTCCTTTTCCTGTTCTAATTGTTGAATTTTGCTTTGACTAAGTTCAACCTGTTGATTCCACTGCTGTATCTTCTGATTCAAAAGTAACAATTCATTTTTTTGCTGTAATAGAGATTGTTGTAGCTTTTTCTTTTTCAGATAACTATAGATATAAATACACGTACAAAAGAAAAGAAGTATGACAACTACGAAAGATACGAGTAAAGAGTGGGATTTTTCTTTCTCATATTTAACCTGTAGAATGGCTTTTTCAGCTTTATGCTTTTCTTCACTATATTTCTTTTGAATATTCATAATCTCACCGGGAATAATATGAGCATTCATACTATCATTTAAAACAAACAGAGTATCAGCATATTTCAAGGCTTTCCAATAATTCTTCTTAGTTCGTTCTATATTATACAACCTATTATATATGGAACATTTTGAATAGATATTTTGTCCTGTCAAACACTTTTCACAATAATAGTTTGCAGAATCCAGTTCTCCCAAATCTAAAAAGATATCCGCTTTCCTTCCATAAATGGTAGAGATTTCGCGATATAAGGAGCTGGTCAAATCTCGCGGTGTATTATCTGCTATAAATGTTAACGCCTCCCTATAATAAAGTAATGACGTATCGCGTGAAAGAGTGTCTTTAGCCTTGTTTAAAATAGTTTTCAGATTATATACCCTTCCTATATTCCTGAGCAAAAGAGGCTTATAGTAATATTTACGGGATACCATATCCGTTTTCCCATATACTTTTCTAAATGCCTGAAGAGAGTTCTTAGGCAAGTTCTGAAATAAATAGATCATTCCCAGATGGTTATAAATCTCAATAGACAATACAGGTTTATCAATCGATTTTATTTTATCAATTGCTTTCAGAATATATAGCATACTGATTGAATCAGTACCCGAAAAGAAACAATTTTTCGCTTTGCACAAATATGCATAAGCTAATTTGTGATTATCATTCGTATGTTCATAATATTCGATTACAGGATTAATAATAGAATCGGAGATTAATTCATCACCCAAAAGAAGAGCAATTTTTATCTGTAACAAATGATACAGAGCTTCGCTCTCTTTATCGGCCTTTTTATGCTCAAAAGGTATTTGGGAAAGCAAAACTGCCGCACTATCCGGTTTTTCATCTACAATCGAATCAATATAAACAAGTTCTGAAAGCAAAGGGTGATCTTTTTCAGCACAACCATAAAACAAAGTTATGTATGCAAAACATAGTATATAGATTAAATACAGTAAAAGTTTCATTTGGTAAGCATGTGTGTTCAGTCTACAAAAATATCCTTTTTTTTCCAATAAGCTATCACTTTCCTACTAAGAATTAGAGCTAAAACTTTTGTTTTCCACCAGATTTGTAATGTAGAATGAATTATCTTATTCATTTAATAATGGGATTTTAACGGTAAAACATTTAGAATCATTCTCTATCGACATATCCAAATAAAACTTATATTTGTAAGTTCGGAAATTGATAATCGAATAATCATAATTATTAACCTATTAAAATTTAGAGACATGTTAAAACACGTGACTTCCTTATTAACAGGACTCGCTTTACTGGCATGTATTTCTTGTACCTCCAACAAGAACAATGCTCCACAGACTCTCCAACCCCTTGAAGTAGCCGTACCCGAACGTCCTGCGGGACAAACGGATGTGATCAATCTGATAACCGAAAAATTGGACACCGTACGAGTCGGTTTCATAGGTCTTGGCATGCGTGGACCGGGAGCAGTAGAACGATTTACTCACATACCCGGCACTAAGATTGTAGCACTTTGCGACATCCTTCCCGAACGGGTAGAAAACTCACAAAAAATACTTGAAAACGCTGGTCTGCCCAAAGCAGCTGCCTATTCGGGAAGTGAAGACAGTTGGAAACAATTGTGCGATCGTGACGATATCGATCTGGTCTACATCGCAACGGATTGGAAACACCACGCTGAAATGGGACTTTATGCTATGGAACATGGCAAACACGCAGCCATCGAAGTACCCGCTGCAATGTCATTGGACGAAATATGGGCATTGATCAATACTTCCGAAAGAACACGTAAACACTGCATGCAATTGGAAAACTGCGTATACGACTTTTTCGAACTGACCACTCTTAACATGGCTCAACAAGGAGTTTTCGGGGATATACTCCACGTAGAGGGTTCTTATATCCACAATCTTGAAGACTTCTGGAAACATTATTGGAACAACTGGCGTATGGATTACAACCAGAATCACCGCGGAGATGTATATGCCACTCATGGCATGGGTCCCGCTTGCCAATTACTGGACATTCATCGGGGTGACCGCATGAAAACATTGGTTTCAATGGACACTAAAGCTGTAAACGGTCCCGCATATATAAAAAAAACAACCGGTGAAGAGGTGAACGATTTCCAGAATGGCGACCAGACATCCACTCTCATACGCACGGAAAACGGGAAAACGATGCTTATCCAACACAATGTAATGACTCCCCGGCCTTATAGCCGTATGTATCAATTAACTGGAACAGACGGTTATGCTAGCAAATATCCGATCGAAGAATATTGTCTTCGTCCTTCTCAGGTTTCTTCGGACATTATTCCCAACCATGAAGACTTAAATGCGCACGGTTCCGTTTCGGAAGATGTAAAAAAAGCATTAATGGAGAAATACAAACACCCTATCCACAAAGAGCTGGAAGAAACTGCCAAAAAGGTAGGCGGTCATGGAGGTATGGATTATATCATGGACTATCGCCTTGTCTATTGTTTGCGTAACGGACTGCCTCTTGATATGGATGTTTACGATTTAGCCGAATGGTGCTGTATGGCCGATTTAACCCGTCTCTCGATTGAAAACAACTCTGCTCCGGTTGCAGTGCCCGACTTCACACGCGGAGGCTGGAACAAAGTACAAGGTTACAAACACGCTTTTGCTCAACAATAGAAAAGGTATAACCACTTTATGATTCTATAGTATTATAAATTCATAGTATACAGAACAAGCAGATATCGACAGATTTGTCCGACTTATCATCTGATAAATAACACAACCTGTCGTTATCTGCTTTATATATTCATTTTATCCCTCTTGTGCAATCTCTATCCAGTTATTTTCTCTTAAAAGACCAAGCTAAAAAGTGTGTGAAGATTTATAACTTTATATATTTGTATCTTAATTCTATGATAAGAAATCTTTTATTCTAATAAGTTTAATATTATATGGGAAACATAAGAAAGAAATTTCAGCTTCATCTCTCCGGTATTCTTTCCGGTATATTTTTAATAACTTCTCCCCTCCTAATGGCGGATAATGAACCTCAAAAGCCCTATTGGCAAGATACACAAGTAGTTTCGGTAAACAAAGAACCTCCCCGCACTTCATTTATGACCTATGACAATCGTTCCGATGCACTCTCCGGTAAATTTGAAGAAAGTCCTTATTATAAACTACTCAACGGCACATGGAAATTCTTTTTTGTAAATTCATACAAAGACCTGCCCGCCAATATCACATCTCCAACTATCGACACCGACAATTGGGAAGACATACAAGTACCGGGAAACTGGGAGGTTCAAGGACATGGGGTAGCTATTTATACAAATCACGGTTATGAATTCAAGCCACGCAATCCGCAACCACCCCTATTGCCCGAAGCAAATCCGGTAGGAGTCTATCGCCGGGACATAGAAATTCCATCTAATTGGGACGGACGAGACATATATCTCCACATAGCCGGAGCAAAGTCCGGAGTTTATGTCTATATCAATGGAAAGGAAGTCGGCTATAATGAAGACTCCAAGAATCCTGCTGAATTCCTGATTAATAAATACATCACTCCCGGAAAAAATGTACTTACCTTGAAAATATTCCGCTGGAGTACGGGCTCCTATCTGGAATGTCAGGATTTCTGGCGTATCAGCGGCATCGAACGGGATGTGTTTTTATACTCTCAGCCCAAAGCAGCACTGAAAGACTTTTGGGTAAAATCAACACTGGACGAAAGTTACAAAAAAGGAATATTTGCCCTAAGCACAGATCTATGCAATCACCGTACCACTCCCACCGATCTATCCGTGGTTTATGAGCTATTGGATAAACAAGGTAAAATCATAGCCAAAGAAGAACAAATGGCTTCCGTACCGGCCGGACAAGTCCGTACCCTGTCATTTGAGAAAACATTCCCTGAAATCTGTACCTGGACTTCCGAAAAGCCCAACCTGTACAAGCTTTTGATGACCGTCAAAGAAGAAGGGAGAATCACTGAAATCATCCCTTTCAATGTAGGATTCAGAAGAATAGAAATCAAACAAACGGAGCTGAGAGCAGAAAGCGGAAAGCCTTATACATTATTATTTATCAACGGACAGCCGTTGAAATTAAAAGGAGTAAACATCCACGAACATAATCCCGAAACCGGACATTACGTCACAGAGAAACTTATGCGTCGCGACTTTGAGCTTATGAAGCAGAACAATCTGAATACAGTCCGTCTTTGCCATTACCCCCAAAGCAGACGATTCTACGAACTATGCGATGAATATGGGTTATATGTTTATGACGAGGCCAATATAGAAAGCCACGGCATGTACTACGACCTGCGTAAAGGAGGTAGCCTCGGAAACAACCCCGAATGGCTGAAGCCTCATATGGAACGGACGATCAATATGTTCGAACGCAATAAAAACTATCCCAGCCTTACCTTTTGGTCATTAGGAAACGAAGCCGGAAACGGATATAATTTTTATCAGACTTACCTATGGATGAAAAATGCCGATAAAGAACTGATGGATCGTCCGGTAAATTATGAGCGTGCCCAATGGGAATGGAATACCGACATGTACGTACCCCAATATCCGGGTGCAGACTGGTTAGCTCAAATAGGCAAACAGGGGAGTGACCGCCCGGTGGTACCCTCCGAATACGCTCACGCCATGGGAAATTCTACCGGGAACTTATGGGATCAGTGGAAAGAGATTTATAAATATCCCAATCTGCAAGGAGGATATATCTGGGATTGGGTAGACCAAGGACTCCTTGAGAAAGACCAAGATGGTCGGGAATACTGGACATACGGAGGTGATTATGGTGAAAACTCACCCAGTGATGGAAACTTTCTTTGTAACGGAATAGTCAATCCGGATCGTACCCCCCACCCTGCTATGGCGGAGGTGAAGTATGCACATCAGAATGTGGCTTTTGAAGCGACAGATATTACAAACGGTAAATTCCTTATAAAAAACCGCTTTTATTTCACAAATCTAAAGAAATATGCGGTATCTTATGCCATCAAAGCAAATGGAAAAGCAATAAAAACCGGAAAAATGCATTTTGATGTCGAGCCGCAAACCACAAAAGAGTTTACCCTTCCATTTGGAAACCTAAAATCCAAACCGGGAACTGAATATTTCGTGAACTTCATGGTCACGACTACGGAGCCGGAAATTGCATTACCGATTGGTCATACTATTGCTTACGAACAATTCCGCCTTCCCATCGAGAGTTTACCCCGCCCCATGCCGACAGTGAACGGGCCGGAATTGAAAATCAGTACGGAGGGAGAAAACTTGATTGCAACTTCTTCCAAGGTTAACTTCGTTTTCAATAAAACAACCGGGCTGATTACTTCGTATAAGGTAAACGGCACAGAATATTTCAAAGACGGTTTCGGCATTCAGCCCAATTTCTGGCGGGCTCCGAATGATAATGATTATGGTAACGGAGCCCCGAAACGTTTGCAAGTCTGGAAACAATCGAGCAATAATTTCAATGTGGCAGATGCCGACATAGTCATGGAAGGCAAAACGGCAGTTCTCACAGTCAACTACTTATTAGCAGCCGGCAATCTATACATCATGACTTATAAAATCCATCCTTCCGGAGTAGTGAAGGTCGGAGTACACTTTACATCCACCGATATGGAAGCCGCTACTGACGAGATATCCGAAGCCACCCGTATGGCAACATTCACTCCCGGCAATGACGCTGCACGCAGGGAAGCATCTTTACTAGAGGTACCGCGCATAGGTGTTCGTTTCCGACTTCCGGCAGATATGAATCAAGTGGAATATTTCGGCCGTGGCCCGGAAGAGAACTACATCGACCGTAATGCAGGAACTTTGATCGATCTGTACCGAACCACTGCCGACAAGATGTATTACAATTATGTCCGGCCACAAGAAAACGGTCACCATACCGACACGCGCTGGATCAACCTAAGTAAAAAAGGGAATAAAGGGTTGACAATTGTCGCAGACAGCATCATCGGATTCAATGCACTGCGCAATTCAATCGAGGATTTTGATTCAGAAGAAGCCCTTCCTCACCCACGGCAATGGCCCAATCTCTCTCCGGAAGAAGTTGCCAACCATGATGAGGAAGCCGCCCGGAACGTATTGAGAAGAATGCATCATGTGAACGACATCACACCTCGCGACTTTGTAGAAGTATGCATTGACATGAAGCAACAAGGAGTAGCCGGATACAACAGTTGGGGAGCCCGTCCCGAACCAGCTTACACCATTCCTGCCAACCAGAGTTATCAATGGGGATTTACTTTGATCCCTCAATAAAGAAGCAGCATATAAACTTACTTTAAAAATAAAATTCATGAAAAACCTGACAGACATAGTTTCACACTTTGCAATACAGGGAACTATACAAGAAATCGCCCCATTAGGTAGCGGACTTATCAACGATACTTACAAAGTAACCACAGTCGCTGACTCACCCGACTATGTGCTGCAACGCATCAATCACGCCATCTTCCAGAATGTAGAGATGCTGCAAAATAATATTGCTTCCGTAACCAAACATATCCACCGTAAACTAACGGAATCGGGAGAAACAGACATCGAACGTAAAGTCCTGCATTTCATTCCTGCCGATAACAACAAAACATATTGGTATGACGGAGAAAGCTATTGGCGTGTCATGGTGTTTATCCCCCGTGCTAAAACATATGAAACGGTTAATCCCGAATATTCATACTACGCTGGAGTAGCCTTCGGTGATTTCCAGGCAAAGTTGGCCGATATTTCTGAAACATTGGGTGAAACCATTCCTGATTTCCATAACATGGAATTCCGATTGAAACAATTACGCGATGCAGTCACCGTTGATGCATCCGGAAGAGTAAAAGAAGTCCGCTACTACATCGATGAAATTGAAAAACGTGCTGAAGAAATGTGCAAAGCGGAACGGCTGTATCGTGAAGGAAAACTACCAAAACGAGTTTGCCATTGCGATACAAAGGTAAACAACATGATGTTCGATGAAGATGGAAAAGTTCTCTGTGTAATAGATCTCGATACGGTAATGCCCAGTTTCATATTCTCCGATTATGGCGACTTTCTACGTACAGGAGCAAACACGGGAGAAGAAGATGACAAAGACCTCAGCCGTGTCAACTTCAATATGGAAATTTTCAAAGCATTTACCAAAGGCTATCTGGAAGGTGCCCATTCCTTCCTTACCCCGGTAGAGATTGAAAACTTACCATATGCTGCCGCACTCTTCCCTTATATGCAATGTGTACGCTTCCTTGCTGATTATATCAATGGAGATACGTATTATAAAATTAAATACCCCGAACACAATCTGGTACGTACCAAAGCACAGTTCAAACTGCTGCAAAGTGTTGAAGCGCACACACAGGAGATGAAGGAATTTATCGAGGAGAGAAGGGAGAAATCATAAGATTGAAACGTAAAAATGAATGATTACTCTTTCACGAACTTCTCGTTTTTCCAAATGTAGACAATGGGACGACGGATAAATGGTGTCAGTTCTTTCGCAGTTTCTTGATCCATATATTCAGGAGTCATAAAAGTGAATGTCAGCGAATTATCCTTTTCGGATAAATCCGCTTTCATCAATAGCATATCAGCTTTCATCCGGGCATCATTATATTTATAAGAGAAAGCAGAATCCGATGTTTCAAGAAAATCGTCCATTGTCGGCAAAGTAGATAAGAAATCATTTAATGGCAGTTCCTTCCAATCCGTTGTATAGAACTGAATACTGCTGTCACATGCCGGTGCACATGCCGTGGAGACGGTACATATCACCTGTGTGCTATCACTCGTTGCCAATAACTTCATCTGCCAAGAGCTTTGTGAAGACATTTGCATACGGATATAATCATTTGTCAAAGCAGTCATTTCCGACTCACGTCCAAAGCGATTTTCAACCTTCGCTTTCATCTTGCTTTCGATAAAATCGATACAATCTGCTCTATTTACAGACGTAAGAATCGGACACATAGAATCTGGTATATGAACAAACAGCTCTTTTGCCTGCTTCTGAGCCTGTAATGGAACCATAGTAAATAAGCCCAAAAGTATAAATACTACTCCCCATCCTCTTTTACTCTTTTCCAACTCCATCATTTCCATCCCTCCGCTATTCATTATTTATTTTTAATCATTAATCAATCTCATTTTGTTCCCAAATATAGGAAGAACATTCCAATCAGCACCAGGATCAGGTCAATAGCTTTACTTTTTAAATTCTTTTCACGGAAGAGTAATGCTCCAAACAGGAACGACACCACAACACTGCCTCGACGAACCATCGAAACGATGGATATCATGGAATCCTGATAACTCAATGCATAAAAGTATACAAAGTCCGCTGTACAAAGAAAAACTGAGATCAAGATGATCGTCCATTTCCAATGGAAAGGCGTAGTACTCTTACGTTTCGGATACCAAAGCAACGCAAGTATCGGACACATTATAAAAACCTGATATACGTTATACCATGCTTGTACCAGCATCGGATTGAGATGCCTCATCAGATATTTGTCATACAATCCACTGATAGCCCCCATTACAGCCGCAGCAACAATGAAAAAAATCCATTTATTATGGGTAAAGTCAATGCCTTCCTTCTTTCCTGAACGACTCAACATAAAAAACGAAAGTATTGCCAATGATACTCCGACCCACTGATAAAGGTTCAACCGTTCACCGAATATCAACATCGCACCAACCAAAACCATCACAGGACGAGTGGCATTGATCGGACCTACAATTGTCAATGGTAAATGTTTCATTCCAAAATAGCCTAGTATCCATGAGGATAAGACGATAAACGATTTTACTATAACGTACTTATGTACCTCCCAACCCACAACCGGTACATAAAACATTGTACCGCTCAATAATTCCGGTGTATACGCAGATAGCAAGATAAACGGTAAAAAAATCAAGCTGGAAAAGATGGTATTCAGAAACAACACAGGAAGGACAGCATTATCCTTCAACGAATGTTTCTTAAAAACATCATAAAATCCCAGCAAGGCGGCAGAAAGAAAGGCAAGTAATAACCACATATTTAAGTGAAGAATGATAAATAAAGAATTAAGAGCGAGAATCAAAGACCGAAAATTTCGGGAGGGTAGTCGATATTGACAAGAAAGAGAGCATGGCCGGGAACGGAAGTACCAGCTTTACAACGGTCTTTCTGTTCAATGATTTCCCGGAAACCATCGACACTGAGTTTGCCACGGCCTACTTCAATCAATGTACCTACTATCGCACGCACCATATTTCGCAAGAAGCGGTCAGCTTGAATGGTAAATACCCATGTGGTATCATCTTCCTGTGTCCATCGAGCTTGCATGATTTTACAAAGATTGGTTTTCACATCCGTATGCAGCTTGCTGAAACTTGTAAAGTCCGAATAGTCAAATAAGGTATGGGCAGCTTCATTCATCCGGTCAAAATCGAGCGAACCATAAATACGGCAACGATATTGTCTGTTGAAAGGATATTTGGCTGTAGTCACATAATACTTATACATACGAGCCGTTGCGTCAAAACGGGCATGTGCATCCGAACGTACTTTGCAAACCTTATAAACTGAAATATCGGGAGGTAACAACCGGTTAAGTTTTTCTGTCACAGCCGATGGTTCCAATTCCTCCTCATTATCGAAGTGCGCCACCATCAATGAAGCATGTACACCGGCATCCGTTCTCCCGGCTCCCACCACTTCTACCTCTCTTCTAAGGAAAGTACTCAACGCCTTCATCAGGCATTCTTGCACACTTTCTCCGTTGGGTTGTATCTGCCAACCGTGATAGTTGGTCCCGTCATAAGCTAAATAAATAAAATACCTTTGCACGCTCTTGTCCGAATAATGGTTTTGCGTGCAAAGGTAATTATTTTAATCGAGAATCAGGAATTCTCCAACGAATTCGCATAGGTGGAGGGCGTAGTCCCGAAAGCATCCACAAAATGCTTGCGGAATGTAGGAATGTCATTATATCCCACCATTTCCGCCACTTCCTGTACGGCATAAATCTTCTTTTTCAGTAAGACGGCAGCCTTTTTCATGCGCACACCTCTTATTAATTCGATGATGGTGAAGTCCGTACTCTGTTTTACCTTTCTATATAGTGTAGGCTGGCTCATGTTCATTTCGGATGCCAGTTTCTTCACATTGAAATCCGCTTCCCGTATGTTCTCTTCGATAATCTTCACCAGCGAACTGATGAACGGATCTTCCATCTTCGAGATTTCACCATCTTCTGCATGTTCGCCCTCACCTCCGTTCTCCGGGACCATCAAAAGTTTCGTATACATCTGTTTCAGATTAATACGACCATTTATCAGGTTCCGAACCTTCGCTTTCAGGATTCCCGGTGTGAACGGTTTTAAAATGTAGTCATCAGCTCCCAGTTCCAATCCATGAATGATGTCTTCATCCTCAACCTTCGCTGTCAGCATGATAAACGGTATATGGCAAGTGTCCAATCCTTCCTTCACCTCCCGACAACACTCAAACCCGTCTTTTACCGGCATCATCACGTCACAAAGAATCAGATCAGGTTGCTCTTTCACAGCCATGTCTACACCCTCTTGTCCGTTTACTGCCATCAGTATGTTATAATCCTTGCCAAAAAGCACTTTCAGGTAAAGCCGGATATCCTTATGATCCTCCACGATCAACAATGTCTTTTTAGCTTTCGGAGATACGGGAGCTTCGTGAACAATTTGAGGTACTATTTCTTCGGGAGCAAGCACTTTCTCCTGGACTTCCCGTACCAAAGGAATCGGTTCAAGAACTTCCTCTTCATCAACCTGTTCCACGAAAATGATATTCGGATCATTTTCCAACAACTCTTTTCCTATAGGCAGATCGATCGTTATTTCCGTTCCTTCTCCTTCTTCACTCTTCATTGCAATAGTTCCGTGGTGCAAAGAAATCACTCTTTCCATAACGTCGTATCCCAATTCTATTCCGGTAAGATCGGTTTTCAAGCCTTCTTCCACAGCCTGCCTTACATCCCTTACCTGAGACTTACCGTTATCCGATACGACAATAGTACAATAATGGATACCCTCACGGACAGTTTCCTGCATAAATAAATGCACCGAGCCGGATAGACGCACATGATTGAAAGCATTGGATATCAAATTATGCAGCACAAAGCGGATGCGCCCTTTGTCCACCCATAATTCCATCTCTTTCCGCGTCCTCTTTTCATATTGGAAATCGATCTGATTGATCTTAACCAGTTCACTTACGGAAAATACAACTTCATCCACAATCTTATCTGCCGAATAAGAAGCAACTTTCAGTTTCTCCGCCAATGGACGTTGCGTATATATGGAAAGCAACTGATTACATGCATCCAACATGCCCAACGAATTACGATATGCCACTCTCACCTTGGAAAGCATTCCCGGTGGCAAAGTGACTTCATTCGACATCTCCTTCAGCGGTGCTATGATCAGGGAAAGCGGTGTGCGTAACTCTTGCACGAATATCGTAAGCAACTGGTTACGCATTGTTTCTATCTCCTGTTTTTGTTCTTGTTTCATTTTTGACAGATTTAGCGTTTCTTTCAATTCCATTTCATGTGCTTTATGCAATTCACGTCTCTTAGCTTTACGGTCCAAATAGTAAAAGACCACAGCAAAGACTCCGAAGCAGAACAATGCATATCCTATATAAGCCCATCCTGTATTCCACCAATGTGTTTTTATACGAATCGGAATTTCGATCAGTTCGCCTTCACTGGCATCAGGATATACAAGTTTCACCTGTAATGTGTAATTTCCCACCGGGAGCCGTCTGTATGAAATGCCATTCTCCAATGTTTCCATCTTCCATTCCTCATCCGGCAACAGCCGGTAAGCCATTTTCCGCTCCATCATCCCATATTGCATATCAGAAAAATAGAAGGTGAAATCATCATTATTCGCATTAAACACGAATTCACGTTGCAAATCGGGCGATTCGGAAAGAATGACTTGCCCATTCACTTCCTCCCCTACGGATACCGGTTCACCATTCACCCGCACATCCGACATGCATAATTGGTCCTTATTCGAATTTAACTTTGCTGACAGAGGATCAAAGAAAATCAATCCCCATGAGTTAGCCCACAACAAGCGTCCGTCACGAAGACGACAAACCCTGTTGCAATTGCCAAACGATCCATAATTATAAAATGAAGTACGGTCATTTCGGATTGTCATTATGCCCGAGTTACTGCCTACCCATGTATTTCCATTCTGATCATCGACCATACAAAAGATATGTCCGCTACTCAGCCCATTCAACAAAGTAAAAGCACTTTCCACTTTATCTTTTTCACGCCCGTCGATACGTAAGATCTTATCAGTATAAGATACCAGAATCTGATTGTAACTATTCACATATATAGAATATACAGCCGATATCGGTAATCCTGCTTCCTGTTCATAATCACCCAGCAATACCCCCTTGTCTCCATGTAACTCGATTCGTTTCAAGCCGGCATCCGTTCCCAGCCAAATATTACCTTCTTTATCTTCTGCTACAGCAGTCACAATTTTCACCTTTCTGACTTTATCTTCCAGAGAAATTAAGCTACACTGATTATCCGACAAATTAAACAGTAACAATCCTTCCGTTGAAGTTATCCACAACCTGTTTCTGGAATCCAGACAAAAACTATTTATCGTACCCTTGAAATCACTTATACCTTTTGGCTCCAAACGGTAAGAAGTGACTTCATCCGTTGATGGATCAATACACACTATTTCTTCCGATTTATCCCCAAACCATAAGCGCCCGCGTCCGTCTTTATACATACGGTAATTTGCCTCCGCCTTTAGCCCCTTCGTCCAAGGCACAAAAGAAGTATTCACCTCAAGTTTATTGCCCGCACTGCGCAACACCCTACCATCACCGGTAGTAATCCATACAAAACCTTTCATGTCCTCTTCGATCTCTGTCACATCCGCATTTATCTGCTGATCAAGCCGATTATAGGCATCTTCCGTAAAATCAACTTTTAAGACTCCGCTACCAAACGTACCTACCCATAATAGTTTCTGAGTATCATCCCAAAACAAATCTGTTATTTGTTGATCCATTCCGATCTGATGAAAGCGATCCACATGATCGATCTTGCAAGCCGACTGAATCAAATCTCTCGAATCGAACTTAAGCCGATAAAGCCCCGTCCAGGTAGAAACGCAATAAACATTCTCATCCATACGGACAATGCCTGTCACATAAGCATCCGAAATACGGGGATAACCGGAATTCCCCGCATCATGTATTACCCGCGAAGTATTTTTCTGTAAATCATAACACTCTATATCGCTCTGCAAAGCACCGACCCACAGATAATCTCCTTTTTGATAAATCGAGGTAATTTTCCCCTTACCCTCTTTCCTGTCCAACATCCGAGCATTCCCGGACAAAACATCACAAACAGCTATTCGGGTCTGGTCGACAACCACAAAAACAAACTTTCCGTCAGCGCCATGAAGATTCGTTATATTCCCTTTTATCAAAGGTTGTGCAGATACATCAACCATTATCTTTTCATCCTCCCCCTTACCAGAACGAACCACCGTACCTGTGTAAAGGCCATTACGCGTACCTATATATAAAAGCTGACTGTTTACTGCATACAAAGAAGTAATTGTCCAGGCATCAAACGGCCTTTCAAACAATACCGGTAAATAAGTCCCCCCGTCCTGATCAAAGCAAGCAATTCCACCTTGCAATAGCTGGAGGTATAACAGCCCTTCCATATCTTCCGATATGGATCGGACAGCATGAATAACCGGTTGCGAGAGTGAATCATGCTTAGTGACCAAAGGGTAATTCCTAACTCTGAATCCATCAAAACGACTAAGCCCCATATCGGTTGAAAACCATATGAAATTCTTTTTACCGCTATGAATGTCATAAATAGTATTATTGTTCAATCCACTTTTCAAGGTAACTAATGTCGTATTACCATAAAATGGCAAAGAATAAGAGTAGTACGGAGCCAGTAGGAGGCAAAGTATTATCAATATAACTTTCGTAAGAGGCTGTTTCATTTGCGCACAAATAGTGGTGGTCATTACTTTATTGTTTCCAAATGGAGTTACAAATATAACTAAAAAACATCAAACAGAGAATCTATAATAAAAAAACTTATTTTTTTTGTCCCCGATACACCTTGAAAATAAAGAATCCCGCCCATGGGATTCATGAGCAGGATTCTTCAGAGGACCGCAATATAAGTGACTATTTACTTATACACGATAATATTGTTTGTTTTGTGCATTCCTCATTTTTACGATTGTTTGTTTTGAGTATGCCTCAACTTTTTTGTGTTGCAAGATTACTTGCTATATTTCAACAATTGAAAACTATATGTTCCAGCTTGATTCCGGAAGTTATAATCACCCTTAAATACGATTGGAACCTTAACCAATAATCCACCCTCATCGATTATTTTGAAATAAAGATAGCTCTGTGATTCAAAACCGTATGTATAACCGTCACCACCTACTACGGGAGCAAGAGACATTCCTTGTGCGCGCCAGTCAAACAGATCTGAAGAATAAGAGTAATCGGTACCCCAATAATACACCTGATCTTTTTCGTTACTGAATTTCAGTGCTACATTCAAAACAAATCCTTCACCGGCAGCAGCACTGCGAGTATCAGCTTTATAATTCCCAGTCATGATTACCTTTTCATACTTACCATCAGTAGTCAAAGTACAATCATGCATTGTCTTACTGTTCTGACGCAAAGCTTCTAACACACCGCGCATTTCTTCAGTCGAAACGGCCGGAATATTACCTGCATCGGCTACATTATATGAAGCATTTTCTACTCCATAAGTACTTTTCACTGATTCAAAAAGAGAATTTTCTTCGATTGTTTCATTCTCTGCAGTTGAGCAAGAAGTGAAACCTAATACGATTGCGATAACGATAAATGAATAAATAGTCTTCATAATTGGTCCTCCAATTTTTTTGTTTGCTTATTATTAATTCTTTTTGTTTTTAATAAAGTTTGTTTCGTTTGCATTCCTCAAGGGGACCACCATTTGTTTGTTCTGATGCAAACATAGGTGTTTTATTCGTACTAAAAAAACTTTTTCGAGAAAAAATGAATGATTCACCTATCTTTTTTGAACGATTTACACCCTATACAAGTGCTTGGATAGAATTTACAACTTATTATTCGCCAACCATTGGTGAATCAAACACAGATGCATGCAAGAAATACCACCTCAAGGAAATTGAATGATATACCACCTTAAAAGATTAATTCACCACTTATAACAGATATTCCTCTCACCGAATGGATAGAATTGCAAGAATTGCCTCCGAACAAAGATGAATATGCCAATTGACAGTTATTAAGAATCGAACTACTTTTGCTATCAAACAAAACAATGCCACCACGCATATGGAAAAGAAAAGAAAATTGTTTTTAATCGTTTGTTTGTTCGCCTCTACCTTAATATATGGACAGGTAGTAGGTATTAAGACGAATGTGTTAATGGATATCACAAAAACCATTAACCTGGGAGCCGAAATCGGCCTGAGTAAGAAGTATACCTTGGATTTGTATGCCAATTACAACCCTTGGGAAAAGAGTAAGACCAAAATGTTCAAGATGCTCGCCTTCCAACCGGAATTCCGCTATTGGTTCTGCGACCGTTTCAACGGACATTTTATCGGTATTCACGCACACGGAGGAGTCTACCAGGTAGCAGGGATCGATATGCCCTGGGGCATCTGGGACAATCTAAAGGATCACCGCTTCAAAGGAAACTTCTATGGAGCCGGAATCTCCTATGGGTACCAATGGATCATGAGCAAACACTGGAACATAGAAGCCAACATCGGTATCGGCTATGCACGCGTATCTTATAAGAAATACATTTGTGAAGAATGCGCTGAGCTACTTGAAAAAAGCCACAAGAACTACTTCGGGCCTACCAAGGCTGCTATCAGTTTAATCTATTTATTTTAAACAAACGCTGCAAACGATATGAAAAAAGTAATATACCTTATTATATTAATGATATTGCCGGGAGTAAAATCCCTCGCCCAGTCTACTGTCGTATATAAAGACCAGATACGCGTAGAAAATCAGTCCGTGACCCGGAGTGACGACAATCGCCTGACCATCGCCATGGATATCATCATGCAAGCAAACATGAAGATTTCGTCCAACCGTTCGGCTACCCTTACCCCGATACTGGAAGCTAACGGGCACACCAAGGCTCTCCCTCCAATCGTTGTTTACGGACGGAAACGCGCACTCGTCAACGAGCGTAACAACAGTCTGCCGAAAGACGCATTCACAATTTTACACCGCAAACGTAAAACGGAACAAAAGGTGAACTATCTGGTACAACTTCCGTATGAGGCTTGGATGCAAAAAGCAAACTTAGTGATGGATTGCGACCTTTGCGGTTGCCGTAATTTGGTAGAAGCCAATACACTCGACCCAATTACCACACTGAACATAGAACGTATCAAGCTTCAACCCGCCATTGCTTACATCACTCCTCAAGCCGAAGAGATCAAACGCCGTGCGGTAGAAGGCAGCGCGTTCCTCGATTATCCGGTCAACAAAACTGTGATTTATCCCGAATATCGCCGCAACCAGACAGAATTGGCAAAAATACGTGCCACAATAGACACGATCCGCAACGATAAAAACATCTCTATCACCGGTATACGCCTTGAAGGTTATGCCTCACCCGAAGGTGGTTACGCCAACAATGCACGTTTGGCCAAAGGGCGTACGGCAGCTTTGTTAAGTTATGTCCGCAATTACTACGACTTCCCCGAAGGACTTATTACCATGTCATCTACTCCGGAAGACTGGGCAGGCTTCCGTAAATTTGTAGAAAATTCCGCCTTAACCCAAAAAGAAGACATCTTGAGAATCATGGATGAGGACGAAAAAGATATGGATGTCAAGGAAAAACGCATTGCCCGACTGGTAGGCTCTGAAACTTACCGGTTCCTGCTGACAGAGTGTTATCCAGCCTTACGCCATTCAGACTACACCGTATCTTATACAGTTCGCGGTTTCAATCTTGAAGAGACTAAAGAAATCATCAACACTCATCCGCAGCAGTTGAGCCTGCAAGAGATATTCAATCTCGCCCAGACCTACGAACCGGGAAGTGAAGAATTCAACCATGCCTTCCAGATAGCAGCCTTGATGTTCCCGAACGATGCAACAGCCAATCTCAACGCTGCTGCCATGGAAATACAGAAAGGTGGAGACCTGACTGTTGCTAAAAAGTATATTGCCAAAGCCGACCCGAACGAAGGAGCTACTCTGAATAATCTGGGTGTAATAGCATTGATTGAAGGTGATTTGGACACAGCCGAGCAGTATTTCGTCCGTGCCAAATCAGCCGGGATAGCAGAAGCGGAAACGAATCTACACGAAATTGCTAAACAAAGAAACTTCCCTGTAGAATAAGAAATACAAGCTTTTCTCCATACCTCAATAAATCGTTCCCAACTGCCGGATAAGTTCTTTCCCATGAAACTTATCCGGCAGTCCTATTTAGTGGTAGTTCATAAATGCTCGTCTTATGAATGAAAGAGTGTCAAATAGCAGTTTTATTCTCCTTTTTGCTAACCGCTGCCTATCAAAAAAATGAGAAATAACGCCATTCATAGCAACATTCAAAATGACGAACTCCCCTACAAGCCTTCCTGAAGGCATGAAATAGCCCTCGCTAAGATATGAAATAGCTATTCCCAACAGATTGGATTACTATATCCAGCAGATTGAATAGCTATATCCAACAGATTAAGTAACTATAACCAGCAAATGAAATGTCCACAGCCATCACATTCAACCTTTTTATGGCACAAAAGCACTATTAACATCAGCATTATTCCTCTATTTGTCCTGAACAGAAGAAGAGAATTGAAGTATCAAAAATGAATCAACATGCGCTATATGCTTTGTCATTTATAATCAATACAGAAGAAATGCATGCACCGCACACCATTAAACATGTTTTCATTGACAAAACGCAAAATTCCCGATCGAGCTACAGTCCGTTTTTTCCGGACCAACGCATCCATGAGTCGAAATCCAGCATTTAAAACGTCATAAAAAGACAAATAGTCAAATTGACACTTGGACATCCTTCAAAAACATACAGATCTTTTTAATTCTCTCAAATATCTCCGGTTTATCAACCAAGACAGCTTTCTCAAGATAGCATTATCATTTTGTCCCTACTATCCCAAATCTTCTCAAATGGATGAGAGTTAAAATCATCATCGACTTCTCAAGTACTCCAAATAAAAAAATCATATAATTTTCTTTGAAAAAAGATCGATTTTCGGAAGAAAAAGCAATAAGAATTTGCGTGAATTCACCCACCATACGGTGAGAATTAAGCCGCAAATCATTCATTTTTGATAAAAACACATACCATATTACCTCTTCCTATATTTTTGCAGAAAACATCCCACAATTTTGAGAAAAACGCCATCCAGCGAATCCGTTATTAGCCTCTATCTTTGCATCGTCAGGTTAAGACAAGGATATGCTGCTCCTTCAAAGAAACAGCTTCTCTCTTTTCTTCTTTAAATATGAGGAGTGCCTAGAGAAACAGAAATTGAAAAATAAACAAAACATAGTTATGAACAAAAAACAAACAAGAAACAATCCTTCAGAAAAAAGAAACACTCCACAGGAAGTCTCCTCCTTATAAGATAAGGATCTTCCAAATCCAAAAGAATCTCACACATGAACAGGGTCCCCACATTATTATTTAATAAACATGTATAATAATGACTCTCTCTCAAAAAAAGCAATCGAAAGATTGGATTTAAAAAAAAGGAAAGTACTCCTTATATAAAAGTACAAATTCAAAAACAAGAAAAATAAAATATTAATCAATTAAACTAATAAAATTATGAAACTTAGAAGTTTATTTTTAGCAAGTTTAGCTGCAATGGCAATGGTTTCTTGCAGTAATGAAGATGATCAGATCATTAATGTTCCAGAAGGTGAAACCGCTCAAATGAGAATTGCTTTGGCATTTCCTACCCCAACAAGAGCAGAGAATACAACTGAAGAAGTAGATGTTAGCAATCTTACTGTTGTGTTGGAATATGGTAATTTTAGAAAGGTAAAAACAATTAGTTCAGATAAATTCTCTAGAAATGGGCAAACAGTTACAGTTGAACCATTCGATGTTACAGCTGGAACAAATGTAAACATATATGCTTTTTTAAATTCAAATACAGAACTCAATGAAGCTCTTGAAAGTGGTGTTCTTGCAAATCTTCAGGTTGCATCAACTAGTTCTGCCTTAGATTATCTTGCAGATGGAATTGCCAAAAACAATTCATTCTTAATGAGCAACACCGATGGTAAAGCTATACAAAAAGCACTCATAGCAAATACTCTAAATGAAGCTATTATTCCAGTTGAACGCGTATGTGCAAAATTAACAGAAATGTCTCCTACCACTGCATTTGAAGTAACTCCTTCAGAAACAGTACCTGAATCAAAAAAATTGAATATTTCTTTGTTAAATCATACTTATATCAATTTAGTTAAGGACTCATATGTATTAGATAGAAATACAAGTGTTAACGATGCAAATTATGATAACTATTTGCAAAAATATGGTACCCTGAACTATGCTTGGAAACTTAATAAGGCAGAAGGTGTATCTACTTATTGCATGGAAAATAGAATAGCAGTTAACAATAATGATCCAATTCAAGTGGGAAGTACATGTATCATTTATGAAGCACAAGCTAGAATTGGTGAAGAAAATGCAGCAACTTTTTACGTATGGAATAATGAAATTTTCTTAAATCTTGTAGATTTAGCCAAAGAATATGGAGTAGCATCATTCGATTTGGAAGGAGCAACGACACCAGCTGAAATACAAGCTAAATTAAAGACTAAATATTACGTTGATATGTATATTGATGGAAAATGCTATTATATTCAACCGATAAAAACAGCTACTGGCAGCACTGAAATTATTAGAAATAATCTGTATAAATTAACTGTAACAGGTATTACTAAATTAGGTTATCCTACAACAGATATTCCAGATCCAGATCCAACACAATTAAAACTAACTGTAAATATCGCAGATTGGACTGTTAACGATTTCTCTTTTGAACTCTAATTGCATCACACATAAACAAACCCAAAACGGAAGGGAACGGAGGTTCCCTCCTTTTTCCCTTCCGTTTTTCCCTTAAGGATTCATCCCAAACAAAACATTTCCTTTCAAAGCAATAAAATATACAAGAAAGCATGAAACAATTATTCTCTAACATACAGAAAAGAGCAAGCAGATTACTGTTACTTACAGTATTAGCTGGTGCAATCGCATCTTGCGATTCTATCCTCGATTTTGAGGAAGGCGATTGCAGCATCAAATACCGGGTAAAGTTCAGGTATGACTATAACATGTATGGAGATGGCAAAGGATTAGATGCTTTCTCACAAGAAGTGAAATCGATCACGCTTTATTTCTTTGATGACGAAGGAAATTTCGTAGACCAGAGAACCCAAGAAGGTGCCCCATTAGCAGACGGCACTTACGCTATGGATGTAAATCTCGACCCTACAAAATATCATTTAGTAACTTGGGCAGGATTGGACAACGAATCGTTCGCTATCCCTTTGATGGTGCCCAACAGCTCAAAATTAGAAGACCTCGTTGTACTTACTCAACGCGACGCAGTAACGCGTAATGACGAAGGTAAATATATTGTTGATAAAGACCTCTCCCCTCTGTGGCACGGTGAAGCAATTGATGGAGAAAGCAAATTAGCTACGACAAAAGCAGCAGGCAGTAAAAGAGAAAAAATCACAACCATTGGACTTGTAAAAAATACAAATAACATACGCATCGTCATTGCACAAGTAAACCAAAATCCTAACACACGTATTCCCGCATCCAGAGCCATTAGCGATGATAAATTCACATATGCCATCTATGACACTAATGGAAAGATGAATTACGATAACACATTAATGGATGATAATCTACTGACTTACAAACCATTTATCACAGAAACATCTGAAATCAAGACACGTGCCATGAGTGCAGACCAAAACACAGAAGAAGAGTACCCGGCCGCTGTAGCAGAATTCAGTACAGCACGTCTTTTAGAAACTCAGAAGCCAATATTGAATATTGTCAATAAAGAGACCGGTAACAGCCTTCTTCCCAACGAATCACTCATCGGATATATAAGTCTATTGAAGCAACAGAACCAGATCCAAATGCCTTTGCAAGAATATCTTGACCGTGAGAATAATTTTGGAATGATTTTCTTCGTAGATGAAAATCTGACATTAATAAAAACAGTGATACAGATCAATGACTGGATCGTGAATATAAATGACTTCGAACTTTAAATAAGAAACAAAACAATGAGGCGATTAAAATTAACATATTATCTGTTGACACTTGTTTGCATCACGTTTACGTCTTGTATAAGCGAGGATATAATTAGCACATATCCCTCAGATAAAGAATCTGGTAAGACACAGATTCACTTAACAATGAAGCTATCAGAGACAGGAAATGTCAATGAGACATCAAGCCCCTATGATTTTTCATATGAAAGATATATCAATGATGTAAGCATTTATATTTTCAGTAAAGATGATAAATTCATTGAACAGATAAACAACCCGCAGATTACAGGTAATGATGGAGATGCAACTCGCACCATCTTTGGAATATTAGAAGAAGACTATTCAACCTATACTAATGGTATAGAGATCATAGTACTTACAAACCTAGCCAAAAGAGGAGTAACAGCACCTCAATTGGTAACTAATCAGACTAAAGAAGATTTATATAATGCATTAAAATTCGACTATGCCCTTAATTCATCTTGGCAATTCAGAGATTCTTCTAAAGAATATATTCCAATGTGGGGTATTAGCCAAATAGATGGAATATTACATACAGGCGTGAATAAGGGAAACTTAAGTTTATACCGCGCCATTGCCAGAGTAGATGTTATCTTTAATACCGATGGAGAAGGTTTTAGCCACTTCAATATAACTAATATAACCGTTGATCACTTTAACAATCAAGGTTTTTGTGCCCCTATGAATGGATTAGACACACCGTCTATTCCAAACGCCAGTCAAATTCGAACAAATGCATCATTTTTTCAACCTATACCTAGTAAAAAAATATATAGATTATACATACCAGAATATAATAATATAGATAAAGCAGATTCTGAAATTTCGAAAATAAAAATACTCGGCAACCTCACTACAACAAATGGTACCATTGTATATGGCAAAGAATATACAATAGAATTCAAGAATGGAAGTACCCAATTAGATATTCTTCGTAACAACTTATATAAATTTAATGTCACAAGTATAACAAATGAAGTAGCAGTGACTTCATCACTCAAATATGAGGTAGAAAAATGGGAATACATTACTGTAAACGTACCATCATTTAACTAATTAGCAAAGGAGGAATTACGTATGAAAAAGCAAAACAACATATTAGCATCTATAAAGCAATCATTCGGTTTTATCTTTATTACAATCTTACTTTTTTCATGTTTAGATGAAAAGGTCGTAAATAAGCTCGAAGTGGAAGAGGGTATACCTGTAGAAATAAATTTCAATTTATCATTACCAGCGATGAATCAAGTTGTGACCCGCGGATTACGTGATGAAGAAGAATTCCAGATAAATGACTTGTATTTACTAATTTTTGATTCTAATGGAAATATAAAAAAAGGAACTAAATTTTATGATATTAATGATTCCGAAATCAATAATCTTAATGGAAATAATGATAACCCCACTCATGGAACTATAAGTAAGATTCAAACGACTAGTGGGAAGAGTTATATTTTTGCTGCCGCAAATGTTAGCACAAACCAATTGGACGGGGAAGAAAATTTAAAAAAACAATTAGATAAAGTTAGTAATATTAACGAACTAAAGAAGATTACAGCAACTCTAAATTCAAAAACAGAAGCCGCACAAGTAGATCGCACACAAGCTTCATTGGTTATGTCCGGAGCATATAAAGGTACAGACAATTCTTCTATTGACGAAGAAGGCTTGTGTATCATACCCATAAAAAATAGCACATTAGACGGAACAATAATATTAGAACGTTTAGATTCACATATAACATTTAATATATCTTGGGGTGGAAAAGATTCCAAAGTAACTTCATTTGAATTAAAAGAATGGAAAGTCTATAATGTACCTGTTATATCTTATCTTTTTTCACAAGAGGAAGACGCAGTAAAACAGGATAATAAATATTATTCAGAGAGTGCAGCCGATCAAAAAGTAACGATATCAGATAAGTCCTGTTCTTTTGACTTTTATATGCTTGAAAATAGGAAATACGCACAACAATACGAAGGAGAAGAAATAAAAAATTATGCACAAAGAGAAGAAGAAATAAAAGAATCAGGAAAAAATACAGGCGAATATAAATATGTGCAAAAATATGCTACATTTGTTGAAATCAAAGCCAATATGGAGCTTGAAAGTAACACTACTGGAGGAAAGAAAGTTGCAGAAGTAACTTATGTAATTCATCTAGGTGGTGGAAATAATGATTATACAAATTTTCGTAGTGAACGTAATAAAAAGTATACATATATAATTCAGATTAATGATACAGAGGATATACGAGTAGAGGTAAAGGATGAAAACGAAAGACGTCCTGGAGTAGAAGGCGATGTAATAGATGCCCAAACTAAAGTATATACATTAGATGCTCACTACAATTGCTTCATTATAGGTTTGACAAAAAAAGATGCCCGGGAGTTAAGTTTTATGGTTAAAACACCTTTTTCAACAGTTACTCATGAGACTCTAGAATCGGAAAGACTATACGGTGATTACAAATGGATTAGATTTAAACGCAACTCACGTAACGCCTCTGGCAAACTAGAAAAATATCCGAGATATGGTGAAGGGCTTATAGATTTATTTAGTTTATCATCGGATATCATAAATCAATCAGGCAATGACAGCAAAACATTTTACTACACTGTATTTATTGATGAGTACTATTATACCAAGCCTCCAACGGGTCAAACATGGGATACCCCTTATTGGAAGCATTTTGTAAACAAAGAGAATAGATATGTAATGATACTTTTTACTCCTGATTATAGTAAGGATGGAGAAAGTAGCTATGCAGATGCTCGATATTTAATTACCCAAAGATCTATTCAGACTTATTACAGTTCTACTAGCTTTAATAGCACTCAATCAGCACTGGGTATGGAACATATAAACGAAACAGGAGTACCTTCAACATATAGCCCAGAAGCTCCTGACGGAGGCTGGAGTAAATCAAATGGATATTATAATATGTATTCATACATAAAAGACACAAAATGGAACGATTATACCACAATGACTACTCCTGCTATAGACCAATACACTTTTAGTATGAGTGAAAAAAATGCATGGGCTGCTTGTCTATCACGCAATAGAGACGAAAATAATAATGGAAAAATAGATCCGGAAGAAATAAAATGGTATTTACCTGCCACAAATCAATTAACCGGTATGTTTTTAGGAGCAGAAAGTTTAACAACTCCGTTATTTGATGCAGATGCTTATCCTGAAGGTACTGTTTCTTTAAATGGAGATACAAGATTTCATTATATGATGAGTGATAATCAGAAACTTTGGGGAGAAGAAGGATGTTCATTCGGAAGTAGAGGATATGCAGGTCAACCGCAGACATTAAGATGTGTCCGTAATTTAAATCTTGATATGAATTTGGATAACGCAGAAGAAAAAAATATTATAGTCGGTAATGTATTTACATACAATCCAACGACACATGTATTTAGCCTCAGCATAATGGATTCAAAAAATATACGTGGTAAAGTTTCGAGTGGTGAATTAGGGTTACATGATAATTTTAGTATAAGCAACAGACCATATAAAGGTTTTCAAATGGCAAAAGAATTTCATTCGGCAGAAGCAGGAAAGGGTACATGGCTAGAATTTGTAAACATTGGTAATGCACATTTAAGTAAATGTTCAACATATTGTGAAAAAGTAGATGAAAGCGATAAAGGTAAATGGAGAACTCCAAATCAAAGAGAATTTATGATAATGTATATACAAAATCCTGAATATGTATATAAAAATGGATATAGAGCTTACTCACGAACGGAGTGGAAATATAATGGCAACAGACATTTTGGATATAATGATGGTATATTATTTCTAGATCAATATAATTATAAATACGATATATCTTTAAGATGTGTCCGAGATGTTGATATAGATTCAAATGGCAGAATTATCGAATAAAAAAACTAATATATTATGGAAATGCTCGACATCTTATCTCGCGAATCAGAAAACACCTATCAGGTATATCTGTATGAAGAAGAAGGCAAATGGTATGCCTATGAGCGATCAGCCCAACTCGTCAAACAACTGTTGAATGGGTTGGTGAAAATCAAACAGTTCATCAACGATACATACGATATCATTGTCGATCGCGTTGAAGTGGATCTGATGACTCTCATCGAGAAATGTCCGATCAGCCTGTGTTCTGATTCGGAAATGATAATAGAATGCCCAAAAGCATAAGTATTTTCAGAATCAATAGACAGAATTAAGATATCCCTTTTTATATTAAGAATATATTGTTTGTTTTGTTTGTGTTCCTCACCCCACTTACAAGTCCGTCTGAGAAGATAGAAGTAAGTGGGTGGGGACTTTTTTTTATTTCCTACAAATGATTTCTATACAAATATATTTGCTATACAAAAAAAATCGTATATTTGGAGGGTAAACAATTACAAACCATTAATACAGTAAGCTATGAGTAGTAATATTTTTCTAATCATCGCTCTTGTCACGACAGGCATTTTCCTCGTTCAATTCATCCTATCCATCTTCTTCGGGGATATAGATGCAGACACGGATGTTGACACGGACATCAGCAGTGTGGTATCTTTCAAAGGTCTGACGCATTTTGGCATCGGGTTCGGATGGTATATGTATCTGCAACAGACACCGGACGTAATGACTTACATCATCGGGATAGCCGTAGGGCTATTGTTCGTAATTGCAGTATGGTACCTTTATAAAAAGGCTTACCAATTGCAACAAGTGAATCGTGCTGAGAAAACGGACCAGTTGGTGGGACGCGAATGCACTATTTACTTCAACCGGGGTGAAGGGAAATACTCCGTACAGGTGAAACGAGACGGAGCAATGAGAGAGGTGGACGTGACATCCGAAACAGCTAAAAAGTACCAAACGGGCGACAAAGCTATCATATCTGCTTATAAAGAAGGAGTTCTTTACATAAATTGAGAATTGAAAAATAATTAATTAATAAACTCAGAAACAAGAGAAAACTATGACTCAGGAAATGATGATTATGGCTGCCATTCTGGTAGCAGTGATTCTACTTACATTTATCGGAATCCTTTCCCGCTATCGCAAATGTAAAAGTGACGAAGTATTAGTTGTTTATGGTAAGACGGGAGGCGATAAGAAATCCGCCAAACTTTACCACGGTGGAGCAGCATTCGTATGGCCTATCGTGCAAGGGTATGAATTCTTGTCGATGAAACCGATGCAGATCGATTGTAAGTTGACAGGGGCACTATCCGCACAAAATATCCGTGTAGATGTACCGACTACTATCACAGTCGCTATCAGCACAGATCCGGAAGTAATGCAAAATGCAGCGGAACGTATGCTGGGGCTGACCATGGACGACAAACAAAACCTGATTACGGATGTGGTTTACGGACAGATGCGTCTGGTCATTGCCGATATGACGATCGAAGAATTGAATTCGGACCGTGACAAGTTCCTGTCGAAGGTAAAAGATAATATTGATACGGAATTGCGTAAATTCGGTTTGTACCTGATGAATATTAACATCAGTGATATTCGCGATGCAGCCAACTATATCGTAAACTTAGGTAAAGAAGCTGAAAGTAAGGCGCAGAATGAGGCACAGGCTAACATTGAAGAACAAGAGAAACTGGGTGCCATCAAAATCGCCAACCAGATAAAGGAACGCGAAACGAAAGTAGCGGAAACCAGAAAAGACCAGGATATAGCCATTGCCGAAACCAAAAAGTTACAGGAAATCTCAGTGGCTAATGCAGATAAGGATCGTATCTCACAGGTAGCTTTGGCAAATGCCGAGAAAGAATCGCAGGTAGCTAAAGCGGAAGCAGACAAGAACATTCGTATCGAACAAGCAAATACCGAAAAAGAGAGCCGCATAGCTGAATTGAATTCGGATATGGAAATCAAACAGGCTGAAGCCGGAAAGAAGGCAGCCATCGGTCGGAATGAGGCACAAAAAGAGATTGCAAAATCGGATGCCGAACTTGCCGTAACGCAAGCGAATGCAGACAAGGAGGCCGGTGAAGCAGCCGCCAAATCGGAAGCAGCCGTTCAGACTGCCCGCGAAATTGCCCAGAAAGAGGTAGAAGAAGCCAAAGCACGTAAAGTGGAGTCTTCATTGAAAGCAGAAAAGATTGTTCCGGCAGAGGTAGCCCGCCAAGAAGCGATCTTACAGGCGGAAGCCGTAGCAGAAAAAATCACCCGCGAAGCTGAAGCACGCGCAAAAGCGACATTGGCACAGGCAGAAGCAGAGGCAAAAGCAATCCAAATGAAACTGGAAGCGGAAGCGGAAGGAAAGAAACGCTCGTTACTGGCCGAAGCGGAAGGTTTTGAAGCCATGGTACGTGCGGCAGAGTCCAATCCGGCCATTGCCATCCAATACAAGATGGTAGACCAGTGGAAAGAGATTGCCGGAGAACAGGTGAAGGCATTCGAACATATGAATTTAGGAAATATCACCGTATTCGACGGAGGAAACGGAAGTACAAGCAATTTCCTGAATACTTTGGTTAAGACGGTAGCACCCAGTTTGGGAGTACTCGATAAACTTCCGATTGGAGAGACAGTGAAGGGAATCATTCACCCGTCAGAAAAAGAAGAGGGAAAGAAAGAAGAAAAGAAAGAGGAGAAGAAGAAATAAAAATTAATTGTGCAGGTGACTGATGGAAACATTATTCACCTGCATTTTTATGCCTTTGATGCAAAAAGTATATCTTTGCAGCTACAAAACAAAAATATATTTTTATCCATGTACCGTTATCATTATCCAATCTGTTTATTCTTACTTATCGGACTCACCACCCTTGCAGGATGCAAGAAGAAAGACATGTCGCTCAAACTGAATGAGCCAAGAAATATAAAAGGAGTCATCAGCTACAAACGTTCGTTCGGTGATTTGAACGACATACATCTGAAGGTTGCCAAAAACACAGGCATCCAACCGTTAAATTCGCGTGAAGAAGCGGAACAGATGAAAGAGAAATTGGTACATATCGCCTCTAATGAGTATTATAGTGTAGACTCCCTGACACACTCCATCCCCTACCTTACTCCGCGCGCCAGCATGTTGCTCGACACTATCGGTGCCAACTTCCTCGATTCGCTTACAGCAAAAGGATTGAATCCTAACCAAGTTATAGTGACTTCCGTACTTCGCACGCAGGATGATGTAAAACGGTTGCGCAAGCGTAATGGAAATGCTTCCAAAAACTCTGCCCATTTCTATGGAACAACTTTCGACGTGAGTTGGAAACGTTTCAAGAAAATAGAGGATGAAGACGGAAGACCTTTACAAGATGTCAGCGCAGATACTCTGAAACTGGTATTGTCCGAAGTGTTGAGGGATTTGAAGAAGGCGGATAAATGCTATATCAAATATGAATTGAAACAAGGTTGCTTCCATATCACGGCAAGATGATGAAGTTGGAAAAATCTCGGGTAATTGCCTGAAACGCAATTACCCGATTACATCATCTTCTTTATTGAATGGATACAAGTTTCGTTGTCCAGTCTGCAAGATAAAGGGGAATATTTATCAAGTTACCGTCCTTTTTAAGATTATTCAATGAATACCTGACTTTGTATGCCGGCTTATAATTCAGATCATATACAGACAGACTTTTTCCTCCAAGCCGAGTATCCGATTTTACTTCAACAGGAACAATATTAACACCCATCTGGATAACAAAATCAACTTCCGCCTTGCCTACTGATGCCCAATAACGAGGCAATATTTCTAATTGACATACCAAAGACTGCAATACATAATTTTCTGCCAATGCACCTTTAAATTCTGTATAAGTCGCATTCCCTGACAGAACAACTTCCGCTGGCAAACCTGCCAACTCACGCAACAAACCTACGTCCGAAAGATATATCTTAAACGCGGAAAGATCATCATAACTTTTAAGCGGCAAAAATGGTTTCGAACAACAAAAAACGCGATAAATCAGTCCTGCATTTTCCAACCATAACAAAGCATCCTCGTAATCCCGCGCTCTCACCCCCGGTTTTACCATTTTATAAATAAACTTTCGGTTCTCTTTTGCTAACTGGCTCGGTATCGAATTCCATACGCTAATAATTCGTGGTATATCTTTCTTGTCCGCATGCTTAGAAAAGTCAAGTGAATATGCATCTAGAATAAAACGTTGTTCTCGTTTCACTGCCTCCATCCCCCTATTTTCCATAAATGCTTTCACAGCGGCAGGCATTCCACCCACAATAAGATATTGGCGATAGAATTCTGTCAGTTTATCCACCACAATCTGAGGAAGAGGTTCTATAACGGACAATTCTTCTACAAATTGGTATAACTTCTCGTCATTGACATTCAGAAATTCTTTAAAAGTCAATGGATATAGTTCCAGAAATTCAACCTTTCCTACCGGAAACGAATCCCCCTTGGATAATTCGCCCCCCAATAAAGAGCCAGCTGCAACAACTGTATATTCAGGCGCATCTTCACAGAAATATTTTAAGGCGTTCAGTGCTTTGTTACATTCTTGGATTTCATCAAAAACAATCAGAGTCTTATGGGGTAAGATAGGGTTATCCGTATGCAATTTTAGTTGCTGAACAATCCTTTCCGGATCTTTCGTATTATCAAATATTTCATTCAATGACTCATCTTTGTCAAAATTGAAACTTGCCACATGTTCAAAGTCCGTATGACCGAAATGTTCCAATATCCATGTCTTACCGGTCTGTCTGGCTCCCTTCAGGATTAGGGGTTTTCTATCCGGTCTCTCTTTCCAGCTTCTTAAATCCTCAATGATACTACGATACAATTCCATAACAAATCAATTTTATGTTCCTAAAAATGGCAAAAACGCACAAAATATGTTCCTATTTTTAGCAAAACGGACATAACAAAGAAAAGTATAGAAATGTAAATTGATTATCCATCTTGCAACTCTCGAAAACATTAGAAAGCAATCCACCAGCTTCAAGCAGATATACTTCCCAAATGCTCTAAAAAAGCAAACTTGCCTCTAAGGAAAGCTGACACCCTAAAATATTTAGGCAAGAACAAGCAAAGTATCCAAACCTTTCACTAAATTTGCGGATATTTTTCTTTAAAATGATTCAATGATAGAAAAAGTTATTGTTCTTGAGGATATTGATCCGGTGATTTTTTACGGTGTAAACAACGCCAATATACAATTAATTAAAGCTTTGTACCCCAAGCTACGTATCGTTGCCCGCGGAAATATAATCAAAGTACTGGGTGACGAGGAGGAGATGTGTGCTTTTGAAGAAAACATTGTGAAACTAGAGAAATATTGTGCCGACTATAATTCTCTGAAAGAAGAAGTTATCATCGATATCATCAAAGGAAATGCTCCCCAAGCAGAGAAAGCAGGAAACGTCATTGTCTTCAGTGTGACGGGAAAACCGATTATACCACGCAGCGAGAATCAATTGAAATTAGTGGAAGGTTTTGCCAAAAATGATATGGTATTCGCTATCGGTCCCGCCGGTTCGGGTAAAACATATACAGCAATCGCCTTGGCAGTACGAGCTTTGAAAAATAAGGAAATCAAAAAGATCATACTAAGCCGCCCCGCTGTAGAAGCCGGAGAAAAGCTAGGATTCCTGCCCGGTGACATGAAAGATAAAATCGACCCTTATCTGCAACCATTATATGATGCTCTGCAAGACATGATTCCTGCTGCCAAACTGAAAGAATATATGGAGCTGAACATCATACAGATTGCCCCGCTCGCTTTCATGCGCGGACGCACGCTGAATGATGCGGTAGTCATTCTTGACGAAGCACAGAATACAACCACCCAACAAATCAAGATGTTCCTCACCCGAATGGGCATGAACACTAAAATGATTGTAACCGGTGATATGACACAGATCGACCTGCCCTCTTCACAATCTTCGGGACTGGTACAGGCCATGCGTATACTAAAAGGAGTAAAAGGCATCAGTTTCGTAGAATTGAACAAAAAGGACATTGTACGCCATAAGTTGGTAGAACGCATTGTCGATGCTTATGAGAAATTCGATAAAGAACAAAAAGCCGAACGTGAAAAGCGTAAAGCAGAGGCAGAGGAAATACATAAAAACGGTAATTTGCAAATCGCTAAATAAATAACAAAATGAAAGCATTAACAAAAACTGATTTCAACTTTCCGGGACAAAAAAGCGTATATCACGGAAAAGTACGCGATGTATACAACATCAACGGTGAAAAACTTGTCATGGTAGCTACCGACCGTATTTCGGCCTTTGATGTAGTGCTGCCCGAAGGTATCCCCTACAAAGGACAAATGTTGAACCAGATTGCTGCAAAATTCCTTGATGCAACAACCGACATCTGCCCTAACTGGAAGCTGTCCACACCCGATCCGATGGTGACAGTAGGAGTACTTTGCGAAGGTTTCCCGGTTGAAATGATCGTACGTGGCTATCTCTGTGGAAGCGCATGGCGTGCTTATAAAAGTGGTGTCCGTGAAATCTGCGGTGTGAAATTGCCGGATGGTATGCGCGAGAACGAGAAATTCCCGGAACCGATTGTCACTCCGACTACAAAAGCAGAAATGGGACTTCATGACGAAGACATTTCTAAAGAGGAGATTCTGAAACAAGGGCTTGCTACCCCGGAAGAGTATGCCACCTTGGAGAAATATACGTTGGCTCTTTTTAAACGCGGAACAGAAATAGCAGCCAAACGCGGTTTGATCCTTGTAGACACAAAGTATGAATTCGGTAAACACGATGGCAAGATCTACCTGATGGACGAAATCCATACCCCGGACTCCAGCCGCTATTTCTATTCGGATGGATATCAGGAACGTTTCGAGAAAGGTGAACCCCAAAAACAGCTTTCAAAAGAATTTGTACGCGAATGGTTGATGGATAACGGATTCCAAGGAAAGGATGGACAGAAAGTTCCGGAAATGACACCTGAAATCGTACAAAGCATCAGCGACCGTTACATCGAACTATTTGAAAACATCACAGGAGAGAAATTCGTCAAGGAAGATACAAGCAACATTGCTGAACGTATCGAGAAAAATGTAGTTAAATCAATTAATAATGAATAATTAATAATGAAAAACGAAGAGAGGCACTAATCAATAAATAATTAATAATGAAAAACGAAGAGGAATGGATTAAAAGCAGCAGGTTAGGCGTTAAATACTTAATTATGTATCCTCTTTACCCGGCCAATTCC
>OODP01000445.1_pt1 | contig 37627 bp, 34 predicted proteins | sample 1671011 | NCBI WGS metagenome assembly OODP01 (sample SAMN06348113, study PRJEB24527) | human gut metagenome | biome: human gut; feature: ankylosing spondylitis patient; material: feces | host: Homo sapiens | place: China | collected 2015-10
GGATTCTCAAAAAATCAAAGAAAATGGGAACGCCTATCAGCCAGAGGAAAAAACGGTAACAAAAACCGCTGTTGCATGGTTGTGTTAGCTTCCATGTAGCAGCGGTTTATGCTGTGGTTATTCAGTTGAAATTTCAGAAAGACAGGCTGGAATTTATGAACTTAATGCCGTTACCAATGATAAATATCTTTCTGTCTTTTTCTTAATATCATCTTCACTAACACCATAATAGATATACAAATCTTTTGAAATTTTCTCAAACTGTTTCATTACTTTCTTGTTTCCAGAATAAGATATACCGAATATATTCCAAATATAATCTATCTCCATCTCAAGAGAATCATCACCGATTCTTATTTCATATAGATGAAAGTTCATAGGAATTACATTATCTGGCATTTCGGCAATCATTTCGCTTCGAGTCTTTATTTTACAAAAATATTCTCTGACAGATTCTTCATTAGAAACATCCGGCTTTGGAATATCCTTCATTTCACCTAAAACTTCTGGTTTATGCTGTAAAATCAAACTCTCCTTTAGGTTTTTTTGTTGTTCAATATATTTTCTCTCAGTTGAATTAGTTTCAATTAGATTGTAGGTATTCATTGCATATTGTACCAATTCATCAAGAGTATGTGAATCTGCAACCACTTTCTTCTCTACTATCTTACGTCTATATCTGTAGATAATATTTCGTATCCTTACTTTTAGAGGCTTTTTCCGTGTTCTGCCAGCTATAAAAATACTTGTTGGGCCATCTGCACCACCTATTATTGAAACTTCACTTTTGCTTTTTTCTTTCATAAATGTTCATCCTCGCAAATTGGAATTTGACTAATCCTACATGTGCATCATATTACACTCATGTAATTATCCTCTACATAAACAGCTTTTCCATCAGCAAGCTTAATCTCATCTTTGCCGTTCGGTAATACTGTTGTTTCAGAACCATTCCAATGGGGGATAATAGGATTGTCAATAATATGTAATCCATCTGTTAAATTTCCCGCCGCATACATACTTCCTGCACTGATTCCGACATATATAAGTCCGTTTTTAATTGCATTATTAAGTATTCTATCAAAACCAGTTCTAGACATTTCACGACAAAGCACAGATACATCACCACCACTGACAAAAACAGCATCAAATTGGTTTAATTCTTCAAAAGTTAATAGCCTTGTAAGCATAAACGGGGTTGTAACATACGAAGAATAGGTTCTTTGATAGTCTTTTGAAAGAATTAATTCCAGATTGTACACTAATATATTTTCGTACTGAATTCCCATTAGAAAGAGTTCATGAAAACATATTGCAAGCGACTCTCTTGCACCATCTGTTTCAATGCCAGCTGTTGGAATATAAAGCACTTTCACATCCTTCGGACACTTTCCAATAATATCAAAGAATTTCTCTTTCATCTTATCGGTCAACCCTGCAGATGTAAGAAATAGATGTTTTCCATTCATATTCTTTTACCTCGTCAAACTCCGATTTATCATAATCATTCTACCATACCGTTATGAATAAATCATCTCATGCAAAACAATTTCTTCTGCCCGATTGTGAATGTTATTGCAACGCTGCACCCATTCCATCTGACAGATACTCTTTAATTCTTCTGTGACCCCCTCAGCAGCTTTCATCTGCTCTATGATTGTATCTAATCGCTTCTGTGCCTGTTCGTTCAGGTCTGCAAGATATGTCCATAATTCCCCTGTCAGGGTCAATGTATTCAATCTGGCTGGGTGGACTTCTCTTAAATATTCCCGGTGCATCCGTCCGTACTTTCCGATAGGGCGGTGTTCCTCCGGCAATTTCAAATCTGGTAAATAATAATCTCCATTCAGAGTGTAATGCAGTCCGTTTTTCTCTTCATAAATGTGTTTCTTTAATCCGCTCATATTTTTAATCTCCTCATTCTGGTTTGTTGTTTCTGCAAGTCTGACTCTCCAGAAATATTGGTAAATCATTGGTAAAATCGAGAATTGAACACAAGAAATGCTATTTATAGAAGTATTTAAGACGATTTAAGACTTTTTCTCACGAACAGTAAATCCTGCCGTGGCACAAAAAAAGTATCTTAATCATGCATTTTTACCTCTTTATAAGTGTTTATAAGTCTATTTTTTGTTTAACTTACACAATAAAATCAAGTTGTTGGCGACGTAAAACTACGTCACTCTACATAGGTTTTTAAGCAATTGGCGTACTAAATGGGGTACCACAGCATGGATTTTTGCCCCATCCGTACTGCCTGTATATGCTTTTACCCGAATCTTCTCAAGTTTTCCTGCTTTGTCTGTCCACCGCTGAAAGCTACAATCTGTGCCATGGATTCTTCGGCTTTCTCATAGCTGTTATGGGTGTAAACATTCAAAGTGACGCTGGCATCGGAATGCCCCATCAGATACTGCAGGCTTTTCAGATCCATGCCTGCATTTGCCATGTTTGTACAAAATGTGTGTCGGAATACATGAGGTGTGATGTGTGGAAGTGGAATGATATTTTCTTCATTGTACTTCTCACACAGCCTCTGCACTACTTTCTGGACGTGCATAGCTACCTTTGGATTACCATTCTTGTCCAGTAAAATAAATCCGGCGTATCCGTCTATCATGACTTCCTTTTTCTGCTTCTTTCGATTAGAAAGAATGTTATAGAAGCTCTCATAGACTTCATCGCTCATTGGTATGTAGCGACAGCCACATTCCGTTTTTGTTTTCTCAATATAGCGTTTTCCATCCTGTGTTCTGACCAGCTGATGATCCACACGGATTCTTCTGCGATCAAAATCCAGATCTGCAATTGTCAGTCCGCAAAGTTCACTGATTCGCATTCCTGTTCCAAGCAATATCTTGATTTCATCCAGATATCTGCAGAAGTGTTTGTCATTCTTGGTAAACTCCAGAAACTGCTCCTGCTGCTTTGGGGACAGTGCAACTCTTTTCTTTGTGTTGTTTGGGATAATATCCAGGCGAAACTCAAAAGGATTCCTGCGGATAATATCCTCAGTGTAAGCCATCTGAAATGCCGGTTTTACCACACCACGGATACTTGCAATGGTGCTGTAGGAATAACCGTCATCATAAAACTTGATAAACCACAGCTTTGCATCTGACATTTTGATGTCACGAATAATTCTCTGACCGAAAGACTCTTTCTTCACAACACTCATCACAAACTTGTAGCCTGTGGTTGTGTTGTAGCGGACACCACGTTTCAGGCTGATGTAACGCTCCAGCAACTGAATCACTGTGATTTCGCCTCCGGCATAGTCGATTCCTTCGTGACGCAGCAGTTTGATTTCATCTTCTTTCTGACGAAGCTTCATCAAATCCATATCGTAAATGGAACGACGCTTTTTATTGGCATCTGTGTAACGGAATTCGTACATTCCGTTTTTTCTTTGGCTCTCTCCTGTACGTAAAATACGTCCTTTGTTATCTCTTCTTTTTTCAGACATATTCAATCTCCTTTCTGATATGAAAAGAGCCCTGATATGACGTACATGCAACGAACGAACCAACTTCGCCGCATTCCTATTTTATCATATCAAGGCTCTCTTTTCTATGGGAATCTTCACATGTTAATGGTGATTAAAGTGAGTAACACTGTTCTGTGAATTTATCCAGCTGTTTTCGTTTAATCAGTCGCTTTGTACCAACCCACAGCACAAAGTCGCATCTGTCATTGTTTGTGATTTCCCTTAATTTATTGATACCTATACCGGAATAAGCAGCAGCTTCTTCCAATGTAAGATTAGTTTTTTCCCAGATAGGAACTTCTTTCATATTCTAAAACCTCCTGTATTTAAACGATGAACTGGCAAAGTGGCAAACAATTTTATCTATGGGCGGTCTGCCGTTTCGTCCTGCCGTTTCAGCCATATCCACCAGTCTTTGCCTCGTCTTTCGCTTTCCAGCTTTTCTTTCATAGAATTTCTTACCATACGTACAGTCCTTTCGGATATACCACGCTCGATGGCTTCTTTGTTCAGCTCTGCCACAGAAACTTCTCTGCCGTCAGAAAGAAACTCATAAATCAGCTTCACGGCCTGTTCCTGTTTCAGTTCAGCTTTTGTTCCCTCACCGCCTGCAAGCAAATCTTCTGCCGAAATATCATAAGCACCAATCCAGCGGAAACCTTTCTGGTCTCCCAGAGAAAAGGCCAACGCCTGTCCCGGTGGAGCCAGTGAACTCTTTTCGTGAACAATCACTCGTGTGGTAGGATCATCTTTGACCTTGCCAACAAATAAAATGCTTCGTACCACTGCGGCAATATCAATGGAACCAAGTCCACGATAAGTGCTTTGTGTACCGGACGCTTTATTCAGATGACCGATCATCACGATAGCACAGCCAGTAGATTGGGCAATATCAGCCAGTTTACGGAATACTGGTCTTACTTCATTGGCTCGGTTCATATCCACATTCGCCCCAAGAAATGCCTGCAGTGGGTCGATTACCATCAGCCTTGCATTGTTTTCTCTGATGGCCTTTTCAATGCGGTCGTCTGCCAAGGTCAGCGGATTTTCTGCATCGTCAATTACCAGCACTCGCTGCAAATCCGCACCGGATGAAACCAATCTCGGCTTCACCGTATCGCCCAATCCATCTTCTGCTGTCTGAAAAATCATATTAAATGGTTCAAAAGGTTCCATGTCCGGCAGAAACTTTTGATTGGTACAGGCTGCAGCCAACTGCATGGCAAAGAAAGTTTTTCCCTCGCCAGGATTGCCCTGCACAATTGTTAATTTCCCGAATGGAATATATGGGTACCATAGCCAATCCACCTCCGTTTGCTCTACATCGTTCATGCAAATCATAGGAACGGATTTGGGAAGATTTTTTGATTTTCTCACTCCAATTGTCACATAATCATCCGTTGGTAATCCGCTTCGATTATTTATCAGGTCTTCATTCCAGTCCTTTGCCTGTGGAAGGAATCCATAAACGGATTTTTCTTTGGAAATCAATTCTGCCAGTTTTTCTGCGGCATTGTTACCGGCTTCGTCATTGTCTGTGGCGATATAAATGCTTTCAATATCTTTGCGTTCAGAAAGAAAACGCTCCAATGCTTTCGGTGAAACACCACCGAGAGAAAGATAACTGTGTTCTCTCCACCCAGCCGGATATAAGGCAATGTGGGACATTAAATCAATGGGTGCTTCAAACACAAACAATTCTTTTCCCTTTCCTCTGTAACAGAATCCATAAGATTTATCAGAGCCTGCCACATCCATGCGGAACTTATCAGCTGTTCCTCTGCAATGTGCATACCTTGGGATGCCATTGATGTCTTTTCCAACGAACACAACATTATGATGTTTTACATCTTCATAAATCAGCCCACTTGCGATAAATTCTTCTACTAAATCTTTTGGAAGTTTTCGTTCTTCTGTCAGATACTTTAGAATTCTTTCATTGGATTCACAGCGAGGCGGAAGTCTGAATTCTGCCTTTGGTGTCGGCTCAACATTGATTTCTATTGCTTCTTCTCCAATCAGCACCTGCATAGCCTCCGGAAATGTTTTGTTATAAAACTCCATCACAAAATCTATCGGATAGCCGCCTTTGCTTTGGCTGTGACGAAACCACTTGTTACCTTTTACCGTAAGACTATCGTGGTTCTTCCAGCGGTATTCTCTCCCGCTTTTAACCAGTTCCTCACCCTGTGAGCGGAGAAACTGTTCCAGGTTCACCTGATTTGCTCTGTTAATTTGTTCTTGTGTATAACTCATTGTTCCACCTCCTGATTACAATGTGGTTTCTTTTGTTTTATCGGTGTGCAGCATTTCGGGATGAGTTTCTCTCATCACTTTATCTACATCACCCTTGATCTGATATAACACTGTCAGATCCTTTTGCATAAGTTTGTATTGCTGATATTCGTATTCTCGCTGTGTTGACAGTTCGGAAAATTCTTTCTGCCATGTGCCCAGAGGAAAAGGCTCTTTTTCAAAACCTTTCTCTTTCAGTTTTCGTTTTACCATGTAGAACCTGCGAAGCTCACCTTCGTGTTCGGCCTTGTACTTTTCTTTGGCTTTGGTAAAACGATATTTTTCTTTCTTCATTTCATCAAAGACAGGTTTCAATTCTGTGTAGGCTTTGGCATCTTCCATCAGCTGCTGAAGTTCTTTCAGTCGCTGCTGTTTTTGATTCATGGAGGATTTGCTGGCTTCCACTTTTTCGTCTACAGAGGAAAGATACTTTTCAAAATCGCTGAGAGTAAGTACACCTCGCTGTTTCAAATAATTGCATTCATCCATAAAACGCTTCAGGTTGTTTTTCTTGGCTTTGGTTTTCCCTCTGTTGTAGGTCATTGCTATTTTATTTCGCATAGTGTGCGCTTCACTGAGTAACTGTGCCAGATAAATTTCCTGCGGTTCTTTCAGAATCTCTTTCACTTCCTGAATCCATTCTTTCAATGCCGCAATGGTGACTCTCATACTGCGAAGCATACGATTGGTGGCTTTAATCCAGCGGTTTAGTTCTCCCTTTTCAGTGCGAATGCCTTTCTTCTCCATTTTGCGAATCTGCGGTCCTTCGTGAACTGTAGGAATCAAATCCAGTCCTTGATCTACATAAGAACGATGGTCAATGCGACAGTCCAGACCTTTTTCTCTGAATTTATCATTGACCATATCCGCCCAGGCTTCACGCCACATATCCAGCGTTTCCGGCTTGCCCCAGTTTGTGGTAGAGACAGCATCGAACTCCCACCCGCCATTTTCTTTTTTGATTCGGTTGCCGTTCTCATCCAGATGATATTCTCGGCGCTGCTTTACTCCCCATGTACCATCTGCGTTCAGAGGACGAATAGGAACCAAAACATGAAAGTGTGGATTTGGAATACCGCCTTCATCTCTGTCCGGCTTGTGAATTGCCAGGTCAGCAATCATGCCATCAGAGACAAAGTATTTCTGGATAAATTCTCTTGCCAGCTCGATGTTTTCTTCCAAGGAAAATTCATTTTGCAAAGCCATGTCAAAGCTGTAAGCAAGCTGTGCATTGTAATTCTTTTCTACCTGTTCCACCTCATTCCATAATGTAGACCTGTCAAAAAATCTTTCTGGTGTATGTTCCGGCAGCATAATTTCTGAAAGAATCACACCACCTTTCCTGGTGTAATCGTGAGTCTCGCCATCCCAGAGATTGTGTAGCTTTTCCCCTGCACGATAAGCGGCACTGGCAACAGCAGTTCTCCCTTCACTGCGTTTGATTTGAGTTACATGAAAGTGATATAACGCCATCAACTCTCACCTCCTGTTTCGTGTCTCTGCATAGCTTGTGACACTAACTCTTGCACCGCTGGTAAAGCAAGGACCTGTTCCATCAATGAGTAGAACTCTACTCTCGTCAAAGAATCTGCTTCTTTTGAAATGCTTTGGATAGCACCTCCCATATTGCAAAGATGATGTGTTCGCTGCTTATCCGCTTTCTTTTCCAGGTGCTTCTTTCGATTTTCCAAAAGCTGAATTCTGTGTTGATACTGCTGAACCTTTAATTCAGCTTCTTCTTTTTGTCTCAAAATGGATTCTCTTCTACTTTCCATTTTTCTTATCCTCCTATGAGTATTCATCCTTGCCACAAGCAAGGTATGTAAAATGAGATAGGCGTCAGCCGCAAGAGTTATCTCTGGACCGGAATGCAATTCCGCAATATGTGAATGTGTTCAGACACAGAAGCATCTACCTTCGGAGAACGCACATACCGTAATGGAATAACCGGTATAGAAGTGCGCCCTTAGTTCCTAAGGGAAATTTGACTTGTTTCAGCTTTTGAGACAATTGTAATTTCTATCTCCATGGACTCGTAGTGACAGTTAACTGGTTTAAAACTTGCACTTTTCTGTGACCTCCGTTCCTTATATTTAAAATTTTAATTAGAGAAATAAAAAAATCTATGGACTCGTAGGCAGGGTTCATGCGCCCTCTGTGTCCATAGACATAAAAAATACCGCAGCGTTTTTATATTCACACTACGGTAATTTTGATATCGATATTATAAATCTTTTTTCATCTGAAGAAGCTCTTCCTTCTTCACCAACAGCTTTTCAATCGTTTGGTCTATCTTTTCAATCGCTGCATCTATTTCTTTTTTTGCAGTTTCTTTTTCTACATCTTCGGGATGTACGCCAAACACCAAATAATTCATTGATGTGTTAAAAAACATCGACAGTTCAATCAAAAAATCAATCGAAGGACGACGTAATCCACATTCGATTTTAGCGATTGTATTTTGACTGACATTCAGCTTTTCAGCCAGTTCTTCTTGAGATAAATTCATCTCTTGGCGGAACTGCTGGATACGCTTTCCGCATTCTTTCAAATCGTGTCTCATAATGTTTTTCCTTCATCTGCATCCAAATACTATTTCAATGAATCATGCTTATCTACCAACTCCAATATATTCGATGTTAAACCTTTTACAGTTTGAAAATTTTGCATTAACATTTTATTCGCCAATACCATATTCACTGAATTTTCGTTGATTGACTCAGCTCCAGCCTTTGCTTGCATTATAAAAGCATCTATTTGTACTATTGCAGTGCCAAGCTGTGCATTTCCCTGGATTTCTGCGGTTTGAATTTTCTTATTCCTGCAATAGCGATTAAAAGAGCACTTCATGAAATACGCATCACTCAAGAAATCCAATGTAGATGTTAGAAAGTTTACCAACGCATCGACCTCTAATTTTCCTCTCTCTATTCCTTCGACTACTGTTTTAGAATTTTCCGAACACTTCTGACTAAGTACACCAGTATGTTCTGACAGAAGAGTAATATATTCCAGTTCTCGTTCCTCATCAAAAGCAAAATCTTCTGAAGTAAGTTTTTGTCTCGTTAAAACATAGTCTCCTGAATTTAATGATAGCTGATAACATTCGATTCCTTTCTCTTGGCATATATCCCAAATCAAGCATTTGCACATTTCATCAAGATTAAGTCCAAGGGTGATCGATTTTATAAACGGTGTCTCGATAAATATTGGAGTATATGGTTTTTCTCCTGTATTGATGATTCTCCATTCTTCCTCATATGCCCAACATTTATTTTTTGCCAACATGTAAGAAAAAATAGCTCCCATATCTACTTCTTCCGTCTTTAAATTACCACTTTCATCTGTTGCAAATTTAGTTATTCCCAAATCCTTGAGCATCAGCGTTGGACGTTGTTCACAATATTCAACAGGATACATGAAACCTATAAACTTATTCATTTCCTGAAAATCATATTCAACACAAATACCTGAATATGAATTTGCATAATGGGACCACATCAACTGATTATCCCAACCACTTGCACTAAAGCATACAACTGTTAACTTAGAAAGGAAATCCTGAAGGAACGGAATATATGTTTTATCACGAACTTCAACTGTTGCTTTCTCCAATGCTACTAAAGATTCTTCCATGTTCAAAGCATCTACCAATGTTTTTTCGTCAATATCTACATTTTTGTAGTCTTTTATAATCATTGCAAAGATTAAAAATGTTGATTTGTCAAAATACCTTTTAACGTCAGCTGGACTTTTCTTATAAAGCCTTTCTACGTTTTTCATAATAAACAGTGGTATATTTGCAACAGAAACATGTTCTATTACGCTTTGTACAAAAATGTATTTTTTAAGTTTATTTAGCGCATCAATAAACTCTACTGTCTTTCCAATAAGTCTGTATTTCAAAAGAGATTTGATAACCAATTTAAGATTTTCATCCAAAGAATCCGCAGCTTGATCAAGTGCTAAATCTATGCACTCATCATAAATTTTTTCAGAAGAAAATCCTACCATAGAATCAAACGGATCATTCATCTGTAAAGGTGTTCGTGCATATACAACTCCGTGGCGAATATTTTCTATATCGTATATAGTAGCTGCATCTCTTCGGCAAGCTCTATACTGATAAAACAAATTTCCTGCTTTATTTATTTTTTCTTTAATCTTCGGAAAAGTTAAATCTTCTGACTTAATCACTTTACAACTCACTTCCTCTCTTGTAAATTCAGAATTCTCTATATCCTCAATTACTTAATTATATATTTCGTACCTCTGCCTTTTCCCGCAATTGCAATCACACCTTTTTCGCCCATATCTTTCAGCAACTTTGTTGTCTTTGATTTTCCAAAAGGTATATATGGTGCAATTTCACTTATTGGTTTCAACATAGTCTTACTTAAAAGTTTATAAATTATTTTTTCGTCTTCGGTTAAATTAGCATTCTTTTCAAATAAAGGAAGCACAATTTTTATAGCATTCTCTGACACTTCAAAGTCAGGTTTCATCAAACCTTCTGCATACAGTTGTTTTATTCTTGTAATTCCGGTTCCGAATATCTCGACAAATCCTAATCTGTAAAATACGTTAGCAAGATTTCTATTTCTTAAAACAGAAAGTTTGCCTGACAAATATTCTTCTGCTGTTATTCCGGATGGCAATCCACCTGGAGATACAACTTCTATTCTGTCATCAAACATGGAAACTCTGATATGTGAATCCACATCCCATACCCTATGAATCAGAGCATTCGCAATTGCTTCTCTGAAGGCAGCTTCCGGTATCTTCTCCATCTTCTTTCTGTCAGCACCCTGTATTACTTCATAATGATAATAGTCTCTAAATACAGCAAGTGCCTTTTCATATGCATCCAAAACAGATGTGTTTTCAACAGTTGTTCTCTTTTGAATAATGCTGATGTTTTCTCCGAACTTAACAATATCAATGCCTGGAAAATGATTTTTATCCGCCAAAAGTCCCGCTGCATTATTAAAACCATTTACATTGTCATATAAGTTCAATGTTCTCAATGTATCCTGATTAAAAGTTTCAATCTGAATACTTTCTTTCAGCTTACGCTGTAAAATTTCGAAAGACAGATTCTGATCTTTGCAAGGTAATTCTTCAAATCTAATATTTTTCCCGTCTAATACAAGTCTTGTAAATTCCAGAGTATCTACCTCTATCGTAGCTGTATCATTTCGTTTGTATGCTTTTGATTTATACAAATACGGCTTCTGAAGACCACTGGTTACAGTGAGCTTTATGGTCTGATCATTATTCTGTATTTCAAGTGTATAGTTTGGCTGCGGTAAAATACTGTCATTGATTTTATTTTCGATATCCAGACACGCCTGCTTTACATCCGGCAAGCCTTTTACATTTCCATCATCATCTACTCCAAAAAGAATTGTTCCACCATCGTAATTCGAAAAGGCACTGACTGTTTTTAAAAAAGTATTCGTAATCGTTTCCTTGAATTCTAATATTCTCGTTTCACGCATAATAACCGTATCCTTTCCAAGTTTATTGATTATATTATATACATAAATGCGCAAAAAATCAATCGTAAAAATTTACGATTGATTTTTCGATTGATTTTCAACTATATTTTCCTTTTTCGCTCGTTTCAGTATTGAATAGATCACGATGACAGCTAATCTACACTCCTTTTAACCTTTATATTTCATTTTAATTTTTGAAAATTTAAAATGTAAAGCTTTGAGTTAAACAATTGAGCAGAAATTCGCATACGAAAACACGCACAAATTCGGTCGTAAATTTTTACGATTGCTAAAATTTCAATCGAAAATGGGCGCACTTGTCCCTACAACACTCCCAAGGTCGTCTATTCGCTAAGTAATATTCATTCCCTATTTTTGTGCAGATGCACACTTTTAGGGAATGACAGATACAAATCGAACTATCGACATCCACTTAGGAGCCGGCCGTTGCTTCCTTATAAGGCGCTGCGTGACATCTTTGCGTGCTGTGGATTGCTGTTAATAGCAGCATGGTTTAACTGAAACCAATTAGGCGATAACTATCTTCTTACAAACAGCCTCCCATTGTAAGAATAACCTTTGTCCTCTTATATCCTTTATTTCTGCTGCTACACTCCATAACAATGTAATAATCGCTTTCATCTTCTGCCATTACCACAATACCTTGTGAATAATCGGTTTTCCATAAAGGTTTAACTCCATAATACGGAGCAACAACTTCATTTGTCGGATTTGGTAATTCCACATTAAAACCATTTTCGAATAACCATGCATGGTAATTTTTAATTGCAGGAGGCTGTCCCATCATCTGAAAGGACATCATTACTGCCATTTGAAATTCCATTTCTTCTTCAATATTAATCACATACTTTTCTGTTGAATCAAGAGTATATTCATCTGTAGAATTTCTTCTTTCCTGTATGTCATGAAGTTTTATCTTTTTCATATATCTCTCCCGTCTTATTCTTCTTTTGGTCGTGTGCCAGCATAAGGCTGATTTTGTGATACAAATTTATCCATTTCTAAAAAAGCCTTTCCTAATGCATTTAATTTTAATATCATCATGTATTCAGCAACTTCCCCTGCATGATCAATATATCGCATTGGACTAAGCTTTTTACGAAACTCTTCAAATGTATCTCCTACAACCAACCACTCGTCGTCCTCTTTGTCATAATAACAATGATACATACGCCAAAGTTCCATATCATTATCTTCAAAATAATCCTCATCAGCAGAAAATTCTGCCCAAGGAAATAATTTTGGAAAAACTTCGGTATAAGGCGTAAAAGGAAACCAATATGGATACGAATACTTTTGAATACTTTTTCCGTCATCAATAATCAGTTCCGTCTCCCCTTTGCCACTGCTCTTGTTGACCCATTCAGTTGAGTGTAATTTCACTTCGCCACCGTCTTGAATGATTTGCATAAATTTTTTCTGAGACAACAGAAAGTTATAATTTGTAACATGTTGCGGTAAGTTCGTAAACGAAAGTAATTTTTCGTTAGACAGCTCGTTTAAAAAAATCTGTTCCACTGGAACTTTAACCAGGAAACCTTTCCCTTTTCCTCCACTTGTCCTTTCAATAGTTTCGACAGTTAACTTTTGCCAAATGCACATATCATCATCTGGATTATACAAAACCACAATACAAGGCAAAGAATTTTTTGTCCAATAATTGTATTGCCTTTCGTTAATATCTCGAAAAATAATACAACCGTCCTTTTTCTCCTTAAACCAACTTGCACCAGACTTTATCTGTAATGCAAGTAATTGTTTGGATTCTCCAGTTGGTTCCGTCGATTCCATATGTGCATCAATTCCCACATCATCAATTGGTTGCAGTCTAAACATCCATTTATTTCGAGCAGCAATTTCCCCAACATGGTTCACGCCTATTTGTTCAGTAAAATTTGCCATAATAATACCTCTTGTTAACCTAACTACTCTTTTGTGTTAAGTTCCTTTTTACAAAGTACATTATATCACAAATCATCATGCTCTGCATTCTAAATACCCCCATTATGACTGCACGTACAAACATATATACATTAAGCACCATCATGTATGATTGGTGTTCCTCGCATTCCTTGGACAATTCCTCTGTAAATCACGATTTATCGAGATGTTTGGCGCCCCCGTAGAAAATCCAAAGGGATGGGATAAAAAGCCGTTATCAGATGAGTGTAAGATCATTACCGGTAATACTCCCTCACGAAAAAATGCAGATTACTACGGTAACTTCATTGAATGGATAAAATCAGACAACATAAACACTCCCAATGCATGGCTTACTACAGCATCCGAATTTCTCTCTGAAGAAGGATTGAAAGTGGGTCGTAGCGTTGAAAAAGACTGTATTCTTATGACCTGTATAGCAGGCAGTATAGGATGCATTGGAAATGTTTCTGTTACAGACCGTAAGGTTACATTTAATCAACAAATAAATGGCATTATTCCAAACAAAAATAATGTATGGTATTTGTATGTTCTTTTTGAACTTTCAAAAAGCTATATTCAAAGTACTGTCACTATGGCATTAAAAGGGATTTTAAGCAAAGGACAATTATCGAAAATAGAATTTATTTTTCCTCCAATCGAACTTCAAAACGAGTTCGCAGACTTCGTTAAACTAACAGACAAATCGAAATTTGTTTGTCTATTTATCCCAAGTATTTTTTATGAGATATCTTTACGTTTTCGTCATCCACCATTGCATATTCGAGGGTAGTATCTATCTTTGCATGACCTAAAAGGTGCTGTACTTGTTCAATAGGCATACCTTTGTCTATTGCCTTGGTTGCGAGAGTACGTCGGAATTTATGCGGGTGAACATTCCCGATTTCCAAACGTTCTCCGATTTTTCGTAAAGCAATTTCAACACCACTAACCTTTAATCTGTTGTATGGCGATAAAAGGCTCACAAATAAAGCGGTATTATTATCTTTTCGTGTTGCTATGTACTGTTGCAAATGAATTTTTGTCTTTGCGTCAAAATAAACCTTTCGCTGCTTGTTACCCTTACCTAAAACGATACATTCTTTGTTAGAAAAATCAATATCAGCAATATCAAGCCTTACAAGTTCACCTACACGAATACCCGTTGAGTAAAGCAAGTCGATTATTGCGAGGTCACGCAAATTTTTACAGTTTTGTCTCATAAGCTCAATACTTTCTTCGGAAAATGTTTCTTTCACGAGTTTCGGTGTTTTCACTTTGCGTATTCTTCGAGCAGGACTTTTGACTATGTAATCCTCATTTTCAAGCCAAGTAAAAAAAGATGAGATTATTCTTCGCATATTATCAATGGTGGACTTTGAAACATTATTGTTTTCCTGATATTGCGATAAATAAAGACGAATATCCTCTGTTGTAACGGAATAGTAAAGCTTTGTGACATTCATAAACATTTTTTGCAGGGTTGTTTGATAAAACGCAATAGAACGGTTTGAACAACCCTCAATTTTCTTTGCGGCTAAAAACGATACTAATGCTTCTTCATTTGTTTGCGGTTGGGTTCTAACCACATCAATAATTTCCTTGTCCTTTAAGGTTCTGCAAATTGTTCTTTCAATGGTTTGCAGTTGATTGTCATCGAAATCCCCTTTTAATTTTTCGATGATTTCCGTGATGATTTTTGTGTTCATAAAAATTACCTCCTATATTTCACAGGAGGTAATTTCAAAATACTATTCACTTGTAGATTAAGCTGCAACATTGAGCGAATTTGTGAACATTGCCACAAGTTGAAGAATAGGAGCAAGCTCATTATCAAACAACTCAGGGATTTCAATATCAGAAAATGGCTCTGTATTAACCAAATCATCTTTTGTAACGTTACCGTTGCGTATTGCAAAATCTATGATTAAGTTAATCAGTTGTCGCTGTTCCTTGTTAAAATCATTGATGTTTAAGAACTTTGCACATTTTTCATCAATGGCTTTTTTATCAAGTCCGACAATCTTTCTTATAAAGATAATTAACTCCTGTGTGCTTTCAAATTCTTCCTCTGCACTTGTTTCCGGTGTTTTTAACGAATCCAATACTGCCTGGAGTTCATTCAGGTCATTGCTGTTAAGTTCATCCAAATTTATGATTTTCTTAACAGATTCCAATTCGCCAAAATGTTTTTGCAGATATGTGATGATTTTCTCTCTGTATGTCTTGAAATTATCAAAATCGTACTTCACATCACGTTCTTTTGTTTCAATCTTATCGTTAAAGTTTGAAATCTTATCGCCATCAGGCTCACCACGAAGATACTTTATAAGCGGTCCGACTTCTTCTTTTACCTTTTCAAGTTCAAAAAAGTCTAAATCCATATAATAATCTTCATCGGCAAGTTGCTTAAGAATATCCCTTTTATTAAAAATATCCTGAATACTTGCCTTTGCAAGCAATACCTGTGCGGTTTTGAGAAGTTGGCCTTGTTGCCTTGATGAATCAACTGCATCATCCAATAGTGAAAGTTGAATAATGCTTACTCTGTAATCGAAGGATTTGGAGTAATTGTCATCAGTGGTGTCTTGGTCTATGAGTTTTAGCAGTTGCGTTTTAATTTCATAGACATTTTTATCGGACAAATAATCAAATGCGGAAGCTTTCTTATATTTATCCACATAATATAACTTTGGCTTAACATCAATACGGTCAGTATCCAGCTTTGCAATTTTATCAACAAGCATATTCTTCAATTTTTGATGATATGCCTTATATTCTGGCTGTTCCTGATATTCGATAGTTTGCAATTTCGCCAATATATCCAATCGCAAAGAGTATATTTTTTGGTTTAGATTCAACGGAGTGGATGGGTCTTTTCCTTCAGGGTGCAAGTCAAAGTATTCAAAGTTATTACAATAATCGAACACAAAGAAGCCTTGCTTGTCCACATAATCCTTGCGTTCATCATCCAAAGTTCTGCCTTCAAAATAATCTCTCGGCGGAGTGATTACATGCAAGTTCTTACAAGTTCTTGTTCCACGACCCCACATTTGGTCAAATTTAATTCGTGAAAGAACTCTCTTAAAGAATACAAGGTTTACGATTTCAGGAATATCCACGCCGGTATCCATCATATCAACCGAAACAACAATTTGCGGATTAGAATCCTTTTTAGCAAAATTATCTTGGCGTGTTTTATTCTTCTTGATTTGGTTGTCGATTACCTGACAGAACTCATCGCCTAAGTGCGGATATTTTTTTTTGAAACGCTCGGCAATCTTTACTGCGTGATTGTGGTCAACAGCAAAAATTAAGGTTTTACCGATTTTATTTCCGTTTTCAACTCTTAATCCGTTTGCAAAAAGGTCTGCAAACATCTTGTCTATGGTATCGTTATTAAAAATTTCTCTGTAAAACGCTTTTCCTGCAACTTCTTCAGGAATATTTCCGTTTTCATCAGCAAACATTTCCTCGTACTGTGCTTTTTCTGCTTCGCTCAGGTCGTTGTATTTCAGACCATTTTTCATAACATCCGAAGTTTTATCAAAAGCACGGTAACTTACCAAATAATTAAGATTTACCGCTTCTTCAAATTTAACCTCAAAAGTAGGCTCGTCTGTGTTCAAATCAAGTATTTCATAGGTGGATCTGTCAATAGCTTTGCTTGGCGTAGCAGTTAAACCTATTACAAACGAATCAAAGTATTCAAAAATAGCACGATAAACATTAAAAAGAGAACGATGTGCTTCATCAACGAAAATCAAATCAAAATGTCCTACTGAAAATTCTTTCTTCGGCTTGTTCAAGAAATTCAGCATAGAGTTGTAGGTACACAAACAAATTCGGGCATTGGTATCTCTCTCAGGATTTTCGGCAGAAATATCGCTAACGCCACCTTCAATATACTTGCTGAATGGCTTTAATGCGTTTGAAACAAGATTGTTTCTGTCTGCAAGGAACAGAACGTTTTGCACCCAATCGTTATTGATTAAAATTTTGCTGAGAGCAACAGCAGTTCTCGTCTTACCAACACCACAAGGAAGTACCAGCAAACCTTTTCTACGCATAGTACCGTCAATATTCATTGAATCAATCATTTCTTTGACCGCTTCAACAAGTTTGCTTCGGTCAATGATAGCAGTATCTACTTCTTTGTTTTTAATAGGCTTTCTTTTATCTTCTATGCCTGATTTTTGACGTTTAATAAGCAATTCCAAATCATCAAGAGAAGCAAAATTGCCTACTTCTCTTGCGGGATAGCCTAATCTGTCTTGAATTTTAATAACATAACCGTTTGTATAGTAAATAATTGGTCTGTATTTCAAATCCAAGTTTTTAACGAGAGCATCGGCATAATCCTTTGCCTGCTGTGCACCTGCTTCTTCAGAAACACTTGTCCTTTTCGCTTCAATCACAGCAACAGGCAATCCGACCTTGTTGTATATAACATAATCAACATATCCTTTTACCTGATTTGGTAAATCGTGTACCTCGATTTCAATACCGACCTTATTAGGTGCTATTTTACCCTTTTCTTTAAGAACAGAGTAGCCTGCACTTTTCAAGTTGGTATCGATATACAGTTCCCTTGTTTTTGCCTCTGTAATGGCATATTCAACCCTTGAAACATATTCAAAGATTCTTTTCTGCATTTCATCGAAATTGTGTGCCTTAGAGAAAATTTGAAAAGTTACCTCTTTTAAGTTTTCTAAAGCAAGGTCAGCAGTTTCAGTATCAATATCGTGGTCAAATGCAGCATTATTTCCGGCAAGATATGTAAAATGCAGTTTATTATAATACTCTGTTTTGCCTAAAAACTGCTTGAAAGTTTTATCGTTTAACAGTTTTATAAGCTCACTTGAAGCCGCTTTATATTTAGGAAACTGCTTCGCATAGGTATAACGGACAAGACTTTCCAAACATCTGCCATATTTGATACAACGCAAATAAGCGGATTCTGTTTGATTATCCGTTGAAACCGTTATATATAAATTTTGGAGTTCTTCTATATTTTTCAAATAATCAAAATTCATAGTTTACTCCCTTTCTTTCGGCTCTTAACCGAAGTATTCATCCATTTTACTATCAAGTAATTCCTGCAAATCCTCAATCTGCTTCTGCACGATAAATTTCGATTTGTCTGTTAGTTTAACGAAGTCTGCGAACTCGTTTGGGGGTAGATAAATCTTTGTTTTTTTGATCGTTGAAATCAAAAGATTTGGCTGTGCAGCAGCCCCTTCAACAAGATACAATGATGGATGTGTCATATAGCAATATTGAAGAAATAGTACATCAATAACATCTTTCTTCACCTTATATAGAGCAACACTCTTTTGTAAAAGTGTGTGGTCTGTTAATGGGCTTTTGGCTATAGCAGATTTTCCAATAGTTGCTCCGGTATTTACTATTACTAAATCACCCGTTTCGATATTGCAACGTTTATAATCTTTTGCAAAATCAGCATAGGTAATTTGAGGTGCTGTATTATAGTGGATTTCTCCATCAAAAATTTCTCTTGCACCGATGTAATAGTATCCTGAATCTTCTTGCTTTTGACAACCACCGTGTTTACCATCTGTTACTTTAATACAAACATCGTCTATTGTAACTATTGGATAGTTATTAGGATTATTGTCTATCTCGCCAAACATCTCGATAAATCGTGATTTTACAAGGTCATCGAGAGCGATCAACTCCGTTTTCTTTATTTCAAGAGCGATTTGTATTTTATCGAGTTCTTTGATAACCAGTTCTTGCTCGGTATGATTTTCATTTAAGAGCAATTCCATATCTTGAAAGGTTGTCTTTTTGATATTCGGCATTGCGGCTCCAGTGCGTAATGCCATTAATTTTTCTTGATTTCCCTTCAAGGCATAATAAATGTATTTGGGTAAGAATTTACATTTGGTCAACTTGTAACAATGACATCCGCACCAAAATTTTTCGTTAATATAATTAACGTATCCACAAGAAGCTCCACCTTCTGATACGAGTACCGCTTCACCTTCTGTATTATATGTAGTGTAGTAACCGGATTCTTTGATTCCACCATTGATGTATTTATAAGGATTACCATCGCTCAGTAAGGTGGTATCAATTTGTTTTCCTTTTTCAAGATGACAGATTTCTTTAATTTTAAATGTTTTCATCACGCCACCTCCTGCAAGATAAATCGTGATTTTACCAACTCATCAAGTGCATTTAAACGTTGTTTGGCATTATCAATAGCAGTTGCAACAGTGTCTAAATCTTTTACGATATTATTTTGTTCTGCAACAGAACGATTTTCAATTTTGAATTTGCTATATTCGGAAATCCAAACCCTTTTATGACTAAACGGGGTATAATCAATCGCCTGCATTGCGTAAAAATAATACTTAAGATTGTCCTCTGCATTTGCCTTGTGCAAAATTTTCATCGCTGATGATTTTACCTTAAAGTCAAAGTCAACGTATTTGCAATCGGCAGTAAAATCATCAAAGATAATCACGGGATTTTCTGATGCCTTGCATACACCTTCTGTTTCATCTGTATAACCCAAAACAAAAGATTTTCCTGCAGTCAATACGGGTAAAGCAAAATCATCGGAATAATTCTCGGATTTGACAATATATTTAGTTGGTTGTTCGTACTTAAGTACATTTTCTAAACGAATATCCATTATTCCATACCTTTGCTAATCTCACCCATAAGTTCCTTGAACTGTTCTTCCAAATCATAAATAGATTTTATAATTTCAGCAGTAGGGCGATATTCTTTCTTCATAATCTCTTTTTTCTGATACTTATTAAGGCTGAGAACATAATTGTTATCGACAATATCCTGTTTTGTGATAAAGAAAGATTTTTCGTATGGCGTTCTGCTTTCTTCCTTATCCAAGTTATGGAATATCTCAATTATATCAGGAATATCGTTTGTTTTAACCTCGTTACGTTTATCATCAAGGGATAATCCGTCAGATTCCATATTGTAAAGCCACACTTTATCTGTACCGCCATTTTCCGTTTTATCAAAGATAATAATAGCAGTCTGCACACCGGAATAAGGCTTAAATACACCGCTCGGCAGATAAATGATTGCTCTTAGTCTTTGGTTCTCAACCAATTCTTTACGAATGATGGTATATGCTTTTTCGTTAGTGTTGTTTACTACACCGACAGGAACAATAGAAGCACATCTACCGCCAATTTTAAGACTTCTGAGGAACAAAGCCATAAACAGAAGTTCTGTTGATTTTGACGGACAAATATCCTTCAATGATTTTGCAAGGTCGTTTGCATCAAGAGATCCACTGAACGGAGGATTTGCTAAAATCAAATCATACTTAAATTCGTCTTTGTTATCATCGGTAAGCGAATTTTTATAATAAATCTGCGGATTGGAAACATCGTGCAGTGTCATATTCATTGTACCGATTCTAAGCATATCAGGGTCGGTTTCGTTTCCGTAGAACATTTCATTGTTGAATGCATACCTGTTCTCTTTTTTGTTCAATTCACCCTTTTGATTTTCTGAAATATATTTTGCAGATTCCATTAAAAATCCGGCTGAACCCATGGCTGGATCGCAAATTTTTTCACCCAATTTGGGTTGCATTAACTGCACCATCATATTGATGATGTGACGAGGAGTACGGAACTGTCCGTTTGTACCGTTTACGGATAACTTGGCAAGCAGATATTCGTAAACATCGCCCATAATCTCCTTGTTGTCGAGATTCAGTTCATCATCGTTTAAACCACGAATAACCTTTTCAAGAATTTTACCGCTTGGAATATCAAGCTTCGCATCAGTCATAAATCTGGAGAAAGCGTTGTTTTCGCCATTGTGCATTTCACGAATAAACTTGAAAACATAATCTTTAACAACATGGAACATTTTCTCGGTTGAGAAATGTACGAAATTATGCCATCTTAAATCTTCATATGAAATAATGTCGATGACGTTACCATCTTCATCTTTATCTTCTGCAAAAGTTCCTTCAGGGAAAGTAGGATTCTTTACCTTTACACCAAAGGCATTTGCATTTGCTTCTTTCTTAATCTGAGCATCATCTAACATTTTAATAAAAAGCAGATATGTAATTTGGGTAATGTTAGTTTTGGCATCAGCCATTCCGTTATCCCACATACCCTGCCATATTGCATCTATTTTGGTTCTTGTTGTTATATCCATTTTTCTAATCCTTATCTTATATTTTTACATTACAGATTGTCATAATATTCTTGAATGAGTTTTGCCATCAATTTTCTTCTTTCCTGCAGGAAATCATCATAGTTTTCTACAGTCATTTCAAAAATATTATTAGGGATACAGTTTTCTTTCAGGTTCTCGTCCAACATTTCTTCTGTTGAAATGTTGCCAAAAATAATATCTTTTGTTTCACATTGTTCTTTAACTTTTGTGAAATATGTAGCCGGTGCATCATCACTTACAGCTTTATTCACCTGTGTGTCCAAATAAATATAGTTTGCAACCTGATTATATTTTGTCTTAGATGTTACACCATTCTTCTTCAAATAAGCTTTAGGGAAGATGTGGTGAACATCTCCGGATATTGTTATTAAATCTGAAATCTTTGTACCTTTCATCAGCAGCGAATTGCAATTCCGGTTAATCTGCGCAGCCAAGAATGTATTAAATGCCGGGCTATTTATAGAGGAGGTTTCCAAATACTGCGGTAATGTAACAGTCCAAAAGCTTTCTGACAAAGCAGATGCTTCAACTTCAGCAAGGAATTTTAAGAATCCCTTTTCACCAATATTTCTCATATCTCTATCCATCTGTGTTTCAGGCGAACCGATATATCTGGATGTCAGTGTTGAGAGAACAAACCATTTCTGCACATATCGTTTAATCTGTGCATTAGGAATTTCTGGATCATCTAACAACATTAAGTATAATGTATAGGCAAAATCCAAGGTCATTCTTGAATTAAGAAGTTTACTTGATACAAAACCAGCACCTTTGATCGCCATAATAAACTGTGCAAAATTATATTTGTTAATGAAATTCATGATACCGTTATCCAATTTTTTATAGGATTCTTCTACGATATCATCACGGAATTCTTTTGTAACGAAATCTCTACCTGACAGCAAGCTCACCAAATCAGCCAATTTACCACGTCTGAATTGATGCATAAAAGATACCCTCAACATATCACCATAATCCGGATCGTAGATATCGTCATAATCACTTGCCAACCATTTGATTTTATCCGCATATTTGGAATCCTGAAATTCTTTGTCATTAACCAAATGAGCATAAAAATCCGGTTTTACAGCTAAATGGCAGAAATAATCCACTGTCTTTCTCATCAAGCTGCCATTATGTACCGAATCCGCCGCCATTTTAGACATAACGAAGTCAGATTGGCTTAAAGCAGTCCCTTTAGAGTTAATTCGAATAAAGATTTCTGTTACTTCATCAATATCTAATGCTGCATCTAATTCAATTACACCAATCTGACGATTTGCAATACCTTTCAACTCAGTAATTGCCTTGTTTACAACATTAGGCTTAACGCCATCATTTACTTCACAGTATGAAATAGAAAACTCAAATGGATCGAATTCTGGTTCAAAAACGACTGAAATATCAGGAATCCACTTTTTATCTTTGAGGTGCGAAGCGTCCTGTACAGCAAATCTTTTTGTTTCATCCTCTGCCAAAGGATTAAATGCAATTTTAATGCGCTCTTTATTAAAATCATCATCTAATACTTCTTTGCCAGATATAGCAGCCATCAACGCAGTAACTCTCTGCTGACCATCGATCAACACTTTTTTGCCATTGGCTTTCCCACCGTCTTTTGTTTTTACATCTGGATTCTTCCAAGTAATAATATAACCTGTAGGATATCCATTATATAAATAATCTATTAAATCTCTAACCTGACTACGTTTCCATACAAATGGACGCTGAATTTCAGGTATAACAAAATCTTCTGCGTCAATCAATCCCAAAATCGCATGAACTGAATACTGCATCAATGTAAATTTTTCACCAGTCATTGTCGTACCTCTTATCTATAAATTAGTAATTGATATTTTTAAAATGCTAAAATCCTAATATGCAATCCTGAAATAATCCAGATACGCTTTATATTTATCCTGTGCTGTCAGACAAGTATCTGTCAGGAACCCTTTTTCATTGTTCCATTCCTTTAAACCACGGTAATAATACAGTTTCAGGTTATCCTCAATAATGAATGGAACGATATTATATTTTAGACACTCTTTGAACATAATCAATCTGCCTACACGACCATTGCCATCCTGGAACGGATGGATACGTTCAAACTTTACATGGAAGTCCAGAATATCTTCAAATGTCTTTTCTTCCTTGGCATTATACTCTGTCAGCAAGGCTTTCATTTTATCGGCAACTTTTTCCGGAAGGGCAGTATCCATACCGCCGACTTCATTCGGCAACTTCTTGTAATCACCAACAACAAACCAATCTTTTCTGGAATCACTGGTCCCGTTCTTCAGAATCAGATGCAGTTCTTTAATGAACTTCTCTGTCAACACCGCTTTTGCATTGTCAATAATCATATCAATACAACGGAAATGATTTGCTGTTTCAATCACGTCATCCACATTCAACACTTCATTTTCTACACCAATGGTGTTGGTTTCAAAAATATATCTTGTCTGATCGTGAGTCAGACGGCTGCCTTCGATATGGTTTGAATTGTATGTCAAATCAATCTGTGTCTTATGATAAATGCCACCGGAATATTTGCTTGCTTTCTGCTCCTGCAGAATATCCAGCAATGTAACAGGCTGTTCCTTTTTCTTGTTGGAACGCTCCGGTTTCTCTGCATTTTCAGGAATATTCCAAGTCTTGCCGGTAAGAAATGCACCAGGCACACGTCCCTGGGCACAGTAGTTTCTTACGCTGCGCTCTGAAACATTCCATTTTTTTGCTATTTCAGTAACTGAAAGGTATCGCATCTGCTCTCCTCCGTTATATTTCCAAATAATATTTTAATCAACTGCAATACCCAATATCTCTTTATCGCATTCATCGATAATATATTGTGGTACAGTGTCATACTCACAAGGATTCAATTGAAACAAATAATCATTTTCTATATGAAATGCTTCGTTTACAAATTTTTTAATCACGCTATTTGAATTATTTTCATTAAACATGATGCGATAAATTTGAAGCTTTTCATAATTACTTCCACTATTTTCATATAGCGTCTTTAAGAGCCCCATATTCTGCGTTTTTTGGTATTCTGTGTTATAATCAAAATCCGGAAGATACTCTGAACGAATCTCAGCTTCCGCATCCTGCATTTCTTGTACCGTCATCTGGCGATTAGGTGTGTCATCAGAAAAATGAATTTCTGGAATTTCTCTCTTATGAAAAATATTTGATAGTAGTTGCCATGCCAAACCATCTGTCTTCTGAATTTCTAAAAGTCTTCTTAAATAAACCAACTTATTTAATGAATCTATTCCAGAATTGATATTGTTGCGTGCAATTTCTCCAAACGACTTAATATCTGTTTTTTTAATTTCTTTTTCACATAACACACCATTTTTCGTAGTCAAAAACGCTGCTTTTGGTGCCGGACTAAAGTTATATGGCATATTATAAATCACATCAATAACTGTATTAAATTCGTGTGTTAACAATAATACTGTTCTATTTTTCAAGCTATGCTTACCCATAAATAACATGTTTATAATTGCAAACTTCTTATTACCATCAAAAGATGAAATCGGATCATCCAAAACAACCAAATCCGGATCATTCTTAAGAACATCATACATAAACAATACTAAAGCAAATGCATTTCTTTCACCAAAGCTCAAATGTTCATTTGCAGCTTGAATTACACCTTCCCCATCAACATGTTTTAAAATCAGATGGTAATCTGTTGTATGTTCTTCTTCAACAATATCCACTTGATACTTGTAACCCGCATAGTATAAGAAATCATTTATTTCCTTACTATACATTTCAATAGTGGTCTTAATATGTTTTTTCTGTTGCGCAATTTCTCCTTGTAATCTGCCTGCTTTTTCCAAAACTACATCTAACGTTTTGTTAATCAACTCTACTTTTTCATTTGCAAGCTCAGAATTTAAATGCGAATAATATGACAAATCAACCTTGAATTTTTGCAATTCATCTGCTATCTTTTCTGCATTTTTCAAAGAATGAAATCCCATTCTTTTTAATCCATACAGCTGTTGCATTAAACCATCTACTTGTGCTTTAATTTCTAATACCTGTTATGTTTTTGGATATTTCATCAAGTTTAGACACCGTATCATCCGTAAAGAACGGAGATAATTTTTTGAAAACTTCTAACATTTTATTTAATTGCTCAACCGCTTTAGCGTCATATTCTTCGCTTACTTTTAAAATCGTTTCTTTTGTTTCCTGTATTGATCCAGAGCAATATGGGCATTGCTCTGCCATATCTAAATAACGTTTCCCCTCTAATTGCCATTTAATCCATTTAACATTCTCGCTATTTTTTAAATATGGTTCATATACTTCCAAACCTTTCGGTATATTGTCTATCTTATTTCCTTTTCCAAGTCCTTTTCCAATAGCACCTGCTGCAGAATATCCACCTTTCGCTTTACCAAACCCATCAATAAACTCTTGAAATACCTTTATCAACTCATCAAGTTCCGGATGAGTTTGAAAAGTGGTATTGATGCCCTCCAACAGTTTTTCTATTTCTTTTATATGCTTATCATAATCAGGTGTTTTGATAAAAATTTCAAAACTATTTTTTATCAACTCATTCTGTTGATATACATAATCCTCAATATATGTTTCATTAAAGATAGACACTTTCCCAAAGTCTTCATAACCAGTCAATTCCGGAAAATGTTCCGTTTCATTTCCATAGTATTTAAAAGGAATCAGTGAACGTTTTTTAGTTTCATCTCCAGAAACAAATGCATCTATTGCTTTTGAAATTGTAGATTTTCCTGTTCCATTGATAGCATATTTGATATTAAGACATCCATCCACAATATCAAATTGTCCATTATCTATATTGTTACAATTGCGTATTGATAAACTCATATGTACTCAACTCCATTCTATTCTCTTAAATAAATCCGTATATTTCTTATCAATTTATTATAGTATATCACACTATCGGCAAAATATCAAACTTTTATCCGCGTTGTTTTCTTTCATTTTTGCCGATTCCGGTACTTTTACACCAATCCTATCACGCAAAAACGCATAATAGTGTGATTACAATCACATTTTTATATCTATTAAAATTCGAAAATGTCCTTGTAAATCGAAAATCCGTTTTATAAAGCATCTTTTCTCCGATTCACCCCCCCATTTTGACAAGACAAACTCATTTTTTAGTTTTACCAGCAATTTTTCCGATAAAGAAACCAGCCCGTTTCCGAGCTGGTTCCATTTCACATTATGTATAAATTACTTCCCTAACCACTACTTCCTCCGCCATTGCTTTCATCAGATTCATATGCGCTACCCAAGCCATAGCGTCTGTTTCCTTATCCGGTGCCGGATTTTTCCCAAGCAGTCCGGCCATAATTACATCCACTCTTTCCGCTGCAATCTCCTGAACTTCATAAAGATGAGGGAACAGCTGCTCCGTCAGCACCAGATCATCGAAAAGTATCGGCTTCAGCTCCTGCAGAAATGCTCTACGCATTCTGCCGTATTTGTTCAAAGCCTTATCTTCCACTGGCTTTAATTCGATTGCTGGGATGAAATAGTCTCCCACACGCATACAGTTTTTCTGATTCTTCATTTTAATTTCCTCCGTGATTTTTTGATTTTTCACGGCGATTTTTTGGTTTTTCACGTTCAAAACAGTACTGTCACATCAGGGATTTTCAAAAAATTTAGCGTACAAAATGGCGTACTTGAGGGTGTTCGAGTGCCGAAAAACGTTGATTTTAAAGGCTTTTTCGAAGGTCTTTTGATATCATGCCGTGGCAAATAAATAGTACTTTTATCATATATCTAAAACTCCTTATAAATGCTTGATTTTCCTTAATTTTACGCTACTTTTCGGCATTTCCACAACAGAGGCATTTTAACCACAACTTAGTATAACTACGCTTATTTTCGCTTGTTTTTTCCATCATTTGTCGATTTCCTAGAAGCTATACCTACCTCTTTCTGACTGTTTTTCTCTGCATCATCATGATTCAGATTCCCCACATTTCTCCACATACCGCCTCCGGTAATACTCCATCGTACGGTACTCAATAATATCTTTCATCTGTGCCTTAAAAGAATTTATCTTGATTACATCCGCCAGTTCATCTCGAATCGCCAATGTATAGCCTGCCAACTATCACATTATAATTTTCTGTTGTGACATCAGACACAAGTACTTTATAATATTGTAATGCCAAAAAGAGACCGAATTATATTCTTCCTCTTATAATGATTATTTCATATTGGCTCTCTTCAAAACTTTTTATATCTTTTCATGTTTCCTAATATTGTGAAGTCATGTAAAAGCAGATGCTCATTACCTGTTGAAATTCATTTTTCCTTACATTTAATCCCATAATTTCCCCTGCTTCCATTTTCATAGCCACGATAGATTTCATATCGTTTTCCATTTATCTCAACTTCATCATCATGAATAAATGTACAAGTCTCACCATTTTCTTCACAATATTTTGAAATTGCTTCTATGGTTTTTCCAAGAGTTGGGTAATTTGTACTGTCCTCATAAGGAACCCAAAAAGCCTTTTTTAACATATAAATGCCTCCTTCCACTGCTACTCCTTCTCTCCTTCATTTGCCTCTTCCATTTCCACCTGTTCCTGGCCGATTCCATCTGCAAACCGTACCTGCAGTACGGCCTGCGGCCAGTTGACAGAAACATAGGCCCTCTTATCTCTGGCCTGTGCTTCTTTGTCGAATATTTCCAGAAGCTCCTTCAAAACCTCCCTTGTTAAATATCCGCCCCTCCAGTGAAATAAAAGTATTTTTCCCTTCTTTACTGCCTGCTTTGTCCGACTCTGCACGGTATCCATCGTTGTCCAGGAGATTTTCTTTTCTTTATAGTAGAAATGATCGGAATCACTGCAGACCGGTACCTTCCAGATGACCGGCTCGTGATCTCTGAAGATCTGCTTGTCCGACAAATTCACATAGTCATATCGTATAAGATTGTTTCTTGAAAGTGTGTTGTCAAATGTCGCATCCAGATGATAATATTGTCCGTCGATTCGAACTACATTCCAGGCATGCCTGTACTTGATTCCCTTGTCCGGATTTGCCTCCGACAGCGCAATGATACACCAGATATTCAGCTCATCACAGAGAATTTTCACTGCTTTTGCAATTCCCTCACAGACAGCTGTTCCATTCCCCAAAGCTCCGATAATTTCATGGGAATATTCCTTCTTCAGCTTATCGTATTTTACATTTTCTGCAATAAAATCATGGATAAAAAGTTCTTTCTCTTTCTCATTTAAATTTGCCGCCTGACGGGTCAGTTTTTTCACTCTTGACTCCATTGCCTGCCGGTGTTCCCTGATTTTATCCTTTGAAAACAGATACTTTGGTATCATCTCCACTGCTGTAGAATCCGCATAATACCTGTAGGAAAATGTCACCGAATAAAATATCTCCGGGCAGTCCATGCGAAGCATAAAATAAATATCCGACAATTCCTTCTTAGACACCATTGGCACTGCAAAAAAGTCCTGAAGATTTAACAAGCCTGTTTTCATTGCATAGTAAGCCTTTTGTTGCTCTTTATTTAACTGGTCATAATAATAGTGACTAGCTTTTGCCATATTTTACCGCCTTTTCATCTCTTCTATTCTGCTATAAAACGCTGTTTTATTCCACTGCGTTCCACGAAAACGTCTCTAAGCTATGGAAATCCTGTCCACATCGTATCACCCTATTTCCTTGTAATCACAGTCACAATGGTGTTCATTTTCTCTTTCGATTTTTTTGAAAATCATAAAAATTAAGTTTTTCCCCATACAGGCATAACACATAACCCAGAAGATACCGGCATGAAATTTTCTTCTAAAAAATCCAAAACATACTCTAGCTGCCGATCATATGGTTCTTCTTCCACATGCTTCTGGTTATATTCAGCGGCATCCACACAGCCCATTGAATGATAAAATGCCTGGCTTTCCACAGCGGAATGAGATGAGAGATATAGTTTTTTTGCCCCTTGTTTTCTTGCCCATTCTGCAGCTGCAAGAAACAGTTCTTTTCCAATTCCTTTTCTCCGCAAAAAAACCACGCTCTACAGATACAAAGCCTTTCAGTACATCATTCAGAAAGGCGCCATATACAAATCCATCCGTATGTGCTGTGTTCCGTAAACAGCCAATCAAGGTTTGATAGTCTTCTTCTGTCCAGTCATCAACAAAAGGATCGGAACGAACAACCCACTTATTATTTTCGCGACGCAGACATTGATCAACAACCTGATGACGGATAAAACCACAAAAAAGCTTACGATCAATTTCCTCTTCTTTCAAAATCATGTATTATATCATTTTTATTTTCCTTTTCTCTGCTCTTTCCGCCGATTCAACGCTTTCAGCCTTTGCATTTATTTCATTTACTATAACATATTTACAGCAATATTTATACTGCATTTGCATATTATCTTCGCCATTTCAGATACAAAATCCATAGAAATCCAAGCAGGAAACTCTCTTTGTTTCTCCTCATACTTTTCTGCACAAAAGGCTCTGTTTTGCATAGAAATATTTCCTTGAACGCAAAATCCAGCAATGTATGGATTTCTCTCCACACATCGCTGGATGTTCCGTGTCAACTTACCTTGCTTCGTTCGCTGTCTCTGGCGCTTTAATATCCATAAAAGATCTGCGCAATCGGCGAACTCTTATCCAGAAGCAGCGTGTTGTTTCCATTCTTCAAAGAAGCCTTTGCTGCATCCAGGGAACGTACAAAATTGTAGAAATCTGCCTTACTCTCGTCGTTATAGGCCTGAGACAGGATCTGCATGTACTGGGCTTCGCCCTCTGCCTTAATTTTCTCTGCCTCAGCCTTAGCTTTAGACTTCATCACAGACACCTCTTTGGTAGTGTCGTTCTTGATTTTCTGAGCAGAGGAATTACCCTGAGCTGTATAGGAAGCCGCTATGTTGTTTCTCTCAGAAATCATACGCTCGTAAACAGACTGCTTGTTGTCGTCCGGCATATCCAGAGATTTTGTCTCTACAGCCAGAACCTTGATCCCGTATCCGTCCAGCGAATTTCCGATATTGTTGCTGATGTCCTGAGCCAGCTTTCCGTTTCTGTTTTCAATAATCTCAGCCTGATCCATGTTGGAAATCACAGATTTCAGGGAAGAGAATACAGATGCAGAAATGCGGGACTGGGCCTGAGCCACCTGACCGTTTAAGTGTCTGGTAAACAGCACTGGATCGGAAATCTTCCAGAGAACAAAGGCGTCTGCGATCATACTCTTTTTGTCCTTTGTAATTACGTCTGACTGCGGAATATCATAAATCTGCAGTGCTTTCGGAATCGAAGAGCTGTTCTGAATAAAGGGAACCTTCAGGCTTACGCCCGGGTTTTCTTCTACACGGACGATCTCACCAAACTGACGAATCAGCTTATATTCATTGGGATAGGTCACAACCAGAGAGGAACCCAGTAAAACAAGAGCTGCCGCTGCCGCCAGACCTGCTATCATACCTTTCTTTTTCACTGTGCCACCTCCTCACCTGTTCCTGATGCAGAACTGTTTTCTGCTGATACACTGCTCTGCTGATTTACTCCTGCAGATGAATTCTGAGCAGCCCCGGTACGGGAAGCCGATCTTCCTGCTTCTGCCGCAGCAGTAAAGCTGTCTAAGGGCAGCATTTTCTGCGTGCCGTTTTCATCTACAATAAAGAGTCTCATGCTGGGCAGCACATCCTCCATCGTTTCATAGAACATTCTCTGCTTGGTAATCAGCGGATATTTGCTGTACTCTGCATACATCTGTTCAAAACGGGCCACCTGACCTTCTGCCTCATTGATACGGGACTGCTTTTCTGCCTCTGCATTTTTAATAATCTGGTCACACTCTGCCTCTGCCTGCGGAATTTTTTCATTCCTGTCTTTGTTGGCATTGTTGATCGCTGTTTCCTTGCCCTGCTTTGCGTTTTCTACGTTTTTAAACGCATTCAGAACTTCCTGAGTAGGTGGAAAAGCATCCTGGATCGTAATATTTACAACGGAAAGACCAATATCCTCCTGAATCATCCGGTTGGTCAGCTTTTCTTTAATCTCAGACTGAATCTCCGCTTTTCCCGTAGTGATAACGTCATCTACGTTGTACACACCTACAGTATCACGGATGTAGGACTGAGCCAGCATCTTCAGCGTTGCCTCCGGATCTGAGGACGCATAAAGATATTTCACCGGATCGTCTACCATATATTCCAGATAGAATTCTGTATCTACAAAGTTGAAATCCTTGGTAATCATAATACATTCTGCCAGCTTGCTCTCTCCTGTCTCAGGATCGTAGCCAATGGGCATTCCCTTGATGACCTTAGATACCATCCGAACATTCTGAATAAAGGGAATTTTAAAATGAAGTCCTGCCTGTGACTCTGCATGGGGACTTCCCAGAGTTGTCACAACTGCATAGTTTTCCTCATCCAGCACATAATAACAGCTGCTTCCTAAAAATACCAGAAGCACAATTGCCAGCACAATCCCCGCCCCACGGGCTGCCCGGCGTTTCTTTTTCACTGGATTGCCATTGGAGTCGAAGCGTTCCGGCTCCGGCTGCTTCTTTTCTTTTTTCTCTTTTTTCTCTTTTTTTTCTTTCTGATCCTCGTTCTGAAGCCGTTCCCCCTCTTCTTTTATTTTTTTCAGGAAATCTTCAAACGGATTCTCACCATTCATCGGATTTCCTCCCGACGGACCATTTCCAAAAGGCCCTCCGCCAAAAGGATTTTGTATCATGCTTTCCCCATCCTCTCCTGTGTATTTCCCGTCCAATTCTCCAGAATATCCTCTCTGATGAAATGCGGATATAACTCATTTTATCTTTTTTTCAGATAAATTGCAATCTAATTGCCGGTCTTTATACACTTTTAATATCTTTATGAATATTTAAGATATTTCTGCCTATTTTCCTCCCCTTTTTTCAAAATCGCAGATATGTCTAACAGCAATCAAAGCCCTGTTCCTCCTCTGATCTGCAAGGAGCAGAAGCTGACAGCCAGTTTCTGCCTCAGCTCTGCTCCTTTTTTGTAACAGTCCTGTCCCTTTTTTAGATATGGGGACGCTCCTTCGATTAGTGATGGAATAGACGGATTCCAGTAAATGCCATAGCAATTCCATATTTATTGCAGGTTTCAATGACATTGTCATCCCGCACAGAACCGCCCGGCTGAGCAATATATTTTACGCCGCTCTTATGGGCACGCTCGATGTTATCTCCAAATGGGAAGAATGCATCGGAGCCTAAAGCAACCTCGGTCATACCATCTAACCATGCGCGCTTCTCTTCTTTCGTAAATACCGGCGGCTTCACCTTGAAGGTCTTTTCCCATACGCCGTCAGCCAGAACATCCATGTATTCATCACCGATATATACGTCAATCGCATTGTCTCTGTCCGCCCGCTTAATGCCGTCTACAAACTGCAGATTCAGCACCTGAGGTGCCTGACGCAGATACCAGTTGTCTGCCTTCTGCCCTGCCAGTCTGGTGCAGTGTACTCGGGATTGCTGTCCTGCTCCAATACCGATAGCCTGTCCGCCTTTTGCATAGCATACAGAATTGGACTGAGTGTATTTTAAGGTAATCAGAGAAATAATCAGGTCAATCTTTGCCAGATCCGGAATCTCCTTATTGTCAGTCACCACATTGGCAAGCATCTCTTTATTGATATCCAGGTTGTTTCTTCCCTGCTCAAAAACTACGCCAAATACCTGCTTGCACTCAATGGGATCCGGCTCATAGTTTTCATCGATTTCAATGACACAGTAATTTCCGTTTTTCTTGGATCTCAGAATTTCCAGCGCCTCCGGCTCATATCCCGGAGCAATCACGCCGTCAGAAACCTCGCGCTTAATCAGACGCGCTGTATCAGCGTCACACACGTCAGAAAGGGAAATAAAGTCACCGAAAGAAGACATTCTGTCTGCGCCTCTGGCTCTTGCATATGCACTTGCCAGGGGAGACAGCTCTCCCATATCATCAACCCAGTAAATTTTTCTCATCGTCTCATCCAGAGGTAGACCTACAGCCGCGCCTGCAGGGGAAACATGTTTAAAGGAGGTAGCTGCCGGAAGACCGGTTGCCTTTTTTAACTCTCTGACCAGCTGCCAGCCATTAAATGCATCCAGAAGATTAATGTAACCGGGACGTCCGCTTAACACCCGGAAGGGAAGCTCTCCTCCATCCTTCATGAAAACCCGAGCCGGCTTCTGATTGGGGTTACAGCCGTATTTTAATTCCATTTCATTCATTGTTCTTCTCCTTTTCTGGTTTCACTATATTTTCCTGTATTCCTTTCCCTGGCTTCTGTTCCGCTCGTTCCTGTCAGAATATAACATTCAGCCATGCAGCTTCTTGCCCGCTACACTGGACAAGAAGCATCGGGCGTGGAATCTTCCTATTTGTTTTTGTTGACAATTCTTGTTTCGTAAGTACCGTCTGCAATGTTCAGATAGCGTACAAACAGGGAAACTTTGTTGTCTGGATTCAGGCTGTTCCACAGCATCTCTGTAAATCCATCCATATCGTCCATCATCTCTACCAGCTTGGGTTCTCCCTCAAAGCTGGGCAGGGGATTGCCGTCGTGCATATAGGTATGGATAAAATGGCCTTCTCCTGCTGCCGGATTTTCATAAGCAAAGGTATATCGTCTGCATGAGGAAGGATCTCCGTGATTGCTCTTTAAAATAGACATGGCATAATTATAGGTTCCATTCTCAATATGCAGGATACCGGAAATCCGTGGGGTGTAGTTTGGAGCATCCGGCTCAAACTCACGGCTCCGCAGAGACTGCTCAAAGGTCATCTGCCGATCCATTCCCTCATAAATCGTATCTGTCTGATCGCCATTGGTTACAATAGTTTTATTGCCCAGTACACGAACCGGTGCATAAATAATCAGGCTGGGATCCTCTAACTTGGCCGGATCAAAGGCCTCTGTGCGGATTCCCTCTCCTTCCTTTACAAACACCCTGTTACGGCTGTTTTCACTTCTGCCCATAATAAAATAAGCCGTAACTGCCTTTTTTCCGTCCGGAGTTTTTCCGATAATAATTCCTCTTCCCGGATAAGCATTGTTTTTCAGTTCCTGTTCCAGAGATAATTTGTTCATCTCTTTTCTCCTTTCTGCAAAGGGCTTTCCCTTTTTCTTCCGATTCATGTCATTTTGTGGTTCTTTCCCATAAAACCAAAGAGGATGCGGAACGTTTTTCTTTCATAGGACACAATTTCCTGTAAAAGAAAAAAACCGCCTGGGTACCACAAAAAATATGGCGCCCAGGCGGTCGGCATGTCTGTTCTCAAAATGCGCCTCTGCGCATTTCTCTGACAAAATGATACGTGCTCCCCTGTGGTTCCCCACTTATCCGCCAGTCGCACGTCACTACCTTTAATCATAATAGAATCCCGCAAGGAAAGCAAGTACTTTTTTCAATACTTTTCTTATTCCCTTATTCACGTGGAATTCTTCTTTCTTTCAGATCTGATTTTGCAGCAGTGCTGCAGAAAAATCTTTCAGGGGTTCACAGAACGACAGCCTGCTCAATCTTGTCTGCCGCTTCCTGAATCTCCGGGGGAAGCACCTTTCCTGTCAAAATCACATCTGCCTCATCCCGGCAGTCCGTCATGGACAGAAGCTCCTCTGCAGTAACAATTCCCTGATCCACCAGGCCCAGAGCCTCATCGAGAATCAGCAAATCACACTCGCCGGTTGTCAAAACCTTTCTGGCATAATTCAGTCCGTTTTTGATATTGCAGCACTCCTCTTCCTTCTCATCCGGAGTCAGACTCTCATAATAATGATCGGACTTTTCAAAACGGAATACCTTCAGTTCCGGTTCCAGACGTTTGAAAATGTCCAGGCTGTCCTGCCGTTTGCCGCAGCCTTTTAAAAACTGAATCACAATCACCTGCTTCTGCTGACTCAAAGCATAAAGTGCCTTTCCAAAAGCCATAGCAGTCTTCCCTGAACCATCGCTTCCGCAGATTACCTCGATTCTTCCTGTGTTCATCTTTCTGCACCTCATTCATATTTATCTGAACTGGTCTGTCTATGTATAGCTTGGATATATTACCACATTCCCCTCTTTTTTGCAAGTCTATTGCATCGATTCTTCCACATCGGTGCATTCCAGCTTGCTTATGGATACTTCGTAAGCCACTCGCTTTTCACACTGGGTTTCACTGAGTTTTTTCGTATATTCCCGGCTCTGAACCCGGCCCCAGATGCGAACCCGTGTTCCCACCTCAAAACCGGAAGCGAATCTTGCATTTCTTCCCCAGGCAATGCAGGGTATGTAATCAGATTTTCCATAAGGACGGTTTACCGCAAGCAGAAGATCCGCAATTTCTCTTCCCAACGGCGTTTTTCGATAAATTGGCGTCTTACATATGTAGCCATCCAGAAAAATCTGGTTTGTTTTTGTATAATCTGTAAACTCCTCCATAAAATGAATTTCACGGACAAATACAGACAGAACCAGACGATTTCTTACGCCTTCATGACGATTATAGGAACGAAACTGTCCGATTGCCTCCACGGTACAGCCCCGGTAATCCTCCCGCACATTCAGCAGGCGCTCTGATATCATCAGCGGAATAATATCTGCATTTTCACTGAGCCGGTTCACCGCTACATCCACCATATAAAATCCCTCTCCAAAGACCTCATGGCTGAAGGTGAATCCGGAAATAATTTCTCCAATCACACTTACCTTGTTGTTTTCAATTACTTTTTCTGACATAGTACTTCTCTCTCCTCATTTTTTACATTTTAGCTTTCTGCCAATAGTATATTTATGAAAGGGAAAGTACTCTTATGTAAAGATCTGATCGTCTTATTTTGACAGTTCTCCCTGTTTTCCCTCCTGCTCCCCGATTATTTTCCAGAAAAGGTGGTCATCTGACAAATTTTCTGTCCCGTTCAGACTTCATTTTTCCTTTTTGAGAAATACTTTTGTCAGGAAAAATCGCCTTCTGCAGCAAAAAAGTGCTGCAGCCTCATCCCTCCGGATTTCTTCTGCAGCACTTTTTCTTTTCTATATGGCCTCTCATTCAGGCTGTCTTCTGCAAACTTCTGCCTTTTGATTACGCTTTTTTCATTGCAGCTCTCTTGCGCATGGTCGGATCCAGAATCTTCTTACGGATACGCAGGTTGGTAGGAGTTACCTCCAGAAGCTCATCCGTGTCAATAAATTCCAGACACTGCTCCAGACTCATAATCTTCTTGGGAACCAGCTTCAGAGCCTCGTCGGCGCTGGAGGAACGGGTGTTGGTCAGCTTCTTGGTCTTGCAGACATTTACCTCAATATCCTCCGCCTTTGGATTCTGTCCGATTACCATACCGCCGTAAACCTTTTCTCCCGGTCCTACAAACAGAATGCCGCGTTCCTGGGCATTAAACAGGCCGTAGGTAATGGTCTCGCCGCTTTCATAAGCAATCAGAGAACCTGTCTTTCTATAGTTTAAATCTCCCTTGTAAGGACCGTAGCCGTCAAAAATGGTGTTCATAATACCATTTCCCTTGGTATCGGTCATAAACTCTCCGCGGTAGCCAATCAGACCTCTTGCAGGAATAGAAAATTCCAGTCTGGTATAGCCGCCCTTTGCAGGATACATATTTGTCATTTCGCCCTTTCTGCTGCCCAGCTTTTCGATAACATTGCCGACAAATTCCTCAGGAACGTCAATCGTTACCGCCTCCATAGGCTCGCATTTCTTGCCGTTAATCTCTCTGAACAGCACCTCCGGCTTGGACACCTGAAATTCGTAGCCCTCTCTGCGGAGTGTTTCGATCAGAATGGAAAGATGCAGTTCCCCTCTGCCGGAAACCTTCACGCTGTCCAAATTATCCGTATCCTCTACCCGCAGGCTGACATCTGTATTCAGCTCCTTGAACAGTCTGTCACGAATCTGTCTGGAGGTAACATATTTCCCCTCCTGCCCTGCGAAGGGGCTGTCGTTTACAGAGAAATTCATTGCCAGTGTGGGTTCGGAAATCTTCACGAAGGGCAGAGGCTCCGGCTTTTCGGGGGAACAGATGGTATCCCCGATCATAATATTTTCAATGCCGCTAAGCGCAACAATATTGCCGACGCTCGCTTCCTTTACCTCTACTCTCTGCAAGCCCTGAAATTCGTACAACTTTGTGATACGAACCTTTTTCTGTGTTTCCGCATTGTGCATATT
>OODP01000449.1_pt1 | contig 37518 bp, 28 predicted proteins | sample 1671011 | NCBI WGS metagenome assembly OODP01 (sample SAMN06348113, study PRJEB24527) | human gut metagenome | biome: human gut; feature: ankylosing spondylitis patient; material: feces | host: Homo sapiens | place: China | collected 2015-10
CTGATTTTTTTCTAACAAAGTTGGGAAAACGCTTCCTAAGAGTTTATTACTCTTCTGTATTATCACATCCGGAGGGTATTTTATTGGGATGCTATGACGAAAATCGTTTAATTGGTTTTTGTGCAGCAACAATTAACTCTAATGGATTTAATAAACGTCTCATCATATCTCACTTTTTTGATTTTGCAATTGAAGCTTTTATTCTATTGTTTACTAATATAAAAGCTTTGAAAAGACTGTATCTGAATTTGTCGAAAAGCGATAGTATGAATACGGATGAAGGTAAATATGCAGAACTACTTTCTATCGGAGTAGATAAGGCATGTCAGGGGAGAGGGGTAGGTAAACTACTATTAATAGAACTGGAGGAGGAAGTAAAACGTAGAGGGGCGAAAAAACTTTCCTTAACAACAGATTTTCATCACAATGAACAAGCGCTTGTTTTTTATCGCTCTATGGGCTATCGGGTATTTTATGATTTTACTTCTTATCCGGATAGAGAAATGTTTCGCTTAATAAAGTCCCTAAATTAAATAAATTCATTTTGTAATAATATAATTCACTCATGAAAATTCCTTTTTCACCGCCTTACATTGATGAAACAGTCATCAATGAAGTGGTTGATTCTTTACGTTCAGGCTGGATTACTTCCGGTCCAAAAGTGAAAGCATTGGAGCTAGAAATAAAGACCTTTTCCGGTGCAAACGAAGTGCTTTGCGTTAATTCTTGGACATCAGGAGCCATTATGATGCTTCGTTGGCTGGGGGTGACTACAGAGGACGAAGTGATTGTTCCGGCCTATACGTATAGCGCTACGGCATTGGCAGTGCTTCATGCAGGTGCAAAGCCTGTAATGGTGGATTCCGGAGCGGATTTTAATATTTCGGTAGAAGCAATCCGAAAAGCGATTACCCCAAGAACAAAAGCGATTATCCCGGTAGATATTGCCGGTTTCCCTTGTGATTATGATCGTATCATGGCATTAGTGACAGAACCGGAAATACAAAGATCATTTCAGGCTACTTCTACTATACAGGAAAAGTTAGGGCGTATCTTAGTAATGAATGATGCTGCACATTCCTTAGGGGCTTATTATAGCAAGAACCAAAGAACGGGTTGTGAAACAGATGTGGCAATTTTTTCACTTCATGCAGTAAAGAATGTGACCACTGCAGAGGGTGGAGCTATTTGCCTGAATTTGCCTGAACCATTTGATAATGAAGAACTATACAATGAATTGCGGATGACAAGTTTAAATTGTCAGACAAAAGACGCTTTCTCGAAATCGAAAGCAGGAGGGTGGCGTTATGACATTACTGGTTTCGGTATGAAGATTAACATGGCGGATGTAAATGCTGCTATTGGATTGGCACAAATCAGGGAATATCCGAAATTACTGCAAGAACGCAAGCGAGTATTTAATACTTATTCGGAAGCTTTTTCACAATGTGAATGGGCTGTTACCCCACCATCGGTACAGGGAGAACGAGAAACTTCTTATCATATCTATGCGCTTCGTATCAAAGGATTCACCGAAGAGCAGCGTGACAGAATGATTGACGAAATTGCTAAGAGTGAGGTGGCAGTAAACGTTCACTTTATACCGATGCCTATGCTTTCTTTCTTTAAGTCAATGGGATATGATATTCAAAATTATCCACAGGCTTATGAGAATTTTAAATGCGAAATATCTCTGCCGATCTATCCTCAGTTGGATAGAGAAAAGCTAAATTTTATCATTGAAACGGTAAAAGCAGCCTATATAGTTGCTTCTGGCTATAATTAGCAGCTTGCACAACAAGGTATTGGTATTCTACAGTAACGATATTCTTTCAGTCACTAATCCTTTCTTAAATTGATTCGCTTTTTTGATATTTTATTTTCCTTTCTGGGGATTGTTTTGCTCTCTCCCGTTTTTCTTTGTTTATATGTTGGTATTTGCCTGGAAAGTAGGGGCGGAGGTTTCTATAGCCAGCTACGTGTAGGACGTAATGGTAAGGACTTTTATGTATATAAGTTTCGTTCCATGCGTATGGGGGCAGACAAGCAGGGGTTGATAACTGTGGGAGGGCGTGATTCGCGGATTACTCGTGTTGGCTATTTTATCCGTAAATATAAATTGGATGAATTACCGCAGTTATTCAATGTACTGAAAGGAGATATGAGTTTAGTAGGACCTCGTCCTGAAGTTCGGAAGTATGTAGAACTATATACTGAAGCGCAGAAAAAAGTATTGTCCGTTCGTCCTGGAATTACTGATTATGCATCTATAGAATATGTGGATGAGAATGCGATATTAGGACGGGCAAAGGATGCAGACAAAGTATATGTGGAGCAAATTCTGCCAGATAAGATACGCTATAATATGAAGTATATAGAGCATCGGTCGGTGAAGGAGTATTTTAAGATCATATATTTAACTATATGGAGTATTGTACGTTGATGAAACGTTTGATATGCATTATGAAGTTTATACTTATCCCATACTATATCTGGAAAAAGTAATGAATTTAGTTCAAATAAAAAAAGCCGTTACCTAAAGTATTTAGTTGCTTGGTAATGGCTTTTTTTTAAAAGAGAGTTTTTAAAGTGTACTTGATATTTGCATAGGTGAATTGTTTATGTTTGTAATCTTTTTGATTAATAACACCTTACAACTTTTCTGGTAAAAACTGTCTTCTGAGTCCCGTTTTCTTTTGCCATCTACGGGCAAATCTCCACCTTTGCAGTGTTGATCAACGAAACGTGAACGAAAAAAACGATTAGTAACATTAAAAGAGGAGGTTATTATGCCTTTATTTTACAGAGCGGTGCAAGCACCGATTGCAAACAAAGCGGGAGAGAAATTATATCACCTGAATCTGGTGAAAGTGGGAACAACAGTTACTACCAGGCAACTGGCGGAATCGATAGCGGAAAAATCATCACTGACCCCGGGTGATGTACAAAACGTGGTATGCAACTTGATGACAGTAATGCGTGAACAATTATTGAACAGTCGCACAGTACGCCTGGATGGTTTGGGGACATTCACGATGAAAGCCCGTACGAGGGGGATGGGGGCTGAAAGCGCCGATAAGGTGAATCCGAATCAGATTACTGCCTTGAAATGTCAATTTACTCCTGAATATACCCGTCCCGCTGCCATTGGCACGACTCGTGCATTGATACAGGGGGTGCAGTTTGCTCATGCTGATTTGCTGAAAATGAAAGGAGGGGCTGAAGAGGGAGATCATGGTGAAGACCCGACAGTTTAAAAAAGTGAATAATTAAAAATAGAAAATGAAGATGAAAAAAACGCTTTGGAATACGATTTTGAAAGTTGTGATAGCTATTGCAAGCGCTCTTGCCGGAGTATTCGGAGGACAAGCGATAATGGCTTAGCCAATATGTAGCAAAGATTAAGGGTGAACAAAAAATCTCCCGGGAGTTTCAAAGAATGGTATAACCATCCGCGATAGCGTATTGTAGCTTGCCTGTAGAATTATTAACCTTGCCATAAAAATAAAATTATGGATAAAGTTGAACTCTACAGGCAGTTTTTTTCTGCTTTTAAAGAACTATGTGCTTCAGGAAAGCAGCCAGGTTCATTTAGTGAATATTGTCTAGAACATGGGGTGTCTCAATGGCAAATGGCAATAGTTCTCAAGGATGAATACCAACCGGTACAAACTATTACAGGATATAGAAGAATAACCGGAAAAGGCCTCCTTTACTCTAAAATTTACGAGGATTTTAAAGAACTGTGTGCTGAAGGAAAGCAACCGGGAACATTCCAAAGTTTTTGTGACAAACAAGGAGTAACCCGTAAGCAAACATACGCCTATCTCAAATCCCATAAACTAAAGGTTGTCGGTTTGCCCGGATACTCGAGACCGACAGGGTATAAACGTCAACAATACCAGGAAGTACCTTTTGAAGACATTATCTTTGAAGAAGCAGGTTTTCTTCCCTCCACCCTTGACCGTGTTATAACAGTGAAAGTGGATGGCCACGTAACTGTCAGCTTTCCCTCTGACACAGATATTTGTAATAGGTTTTTCTTGACCCATCAAGGAAGTACTTGAATATAGAATTCCCTTTATATTTTTCAGCTTCCTCCTTGACTGATATATATTTTTGTTTTCTTTTATCAGTCTCTGCTTTAGGCTACAACACAATTTTCGGCTTATCATCGTATATTAACGATGGCACTTCTAAGTCATCCAAACTATATTTGAATGATTTATAACACTTTCCGTTCGTCGATTTATCTAAAAAATTTAAAATTCGCTCCATAAATCTCAGGTTATTCTATATCATTCTCCGTAGCTAACTTATCAATAATGAACTCCTTCACAATCTTATATGCCTGCTGCACATCATAAATTTCATCCGGACGCAAAAGAGTTTTGGTGTCTCCTAAAAATTCTTCATTTTTCATTTTGTCTTCCATGTTTGAAATATATAATTTATAAGAAGGCTTCTTTTCTTCCTTTTCCATGTATCCTTTGAAACAGCATATTACATTATCAGGGTTAAGTTCCGGATTTTGCAGAGCTTTATATAAATCGTATAAGTCTCTGCCTTTGCGCCTTTCATACAAAGCCCTAACTTTGGTTCCGACAAGTTCGTCCAGCTTATAGGTCTTAATTCTGCAACTTCCCGAGAACCATAAGTTGTTCATTTCGAAATCTACTTCTTCCAACCCCAACATATTAAAATGCTCACGACAATTTATTTCTACCTTGAGTTTAATCGGAAGAACAGGAGGAATAGAAGATTCTGTCCGAAAAATCAGTGTATTGTTATTCTTTTTTTGCTTCACTTTTGGTTCCCCTAAAAAGGATAACACATCCCGTAGCCTGTCTATTGTCGGTTTTATAGGTTCGGCTTTAATCTGGACAAGGTCGATATCTTCGCTGTATCTGGGTTGAGGGGAAAGGTACAACTTATGGAGCGCTGTTCCACCACGAAAAGCGAGACGTCCAGCCAGATAATCATCGCTGAAAATTGCGACTAAAGCCCTGCATATAATTAAATCTTGCTCTACTTGCTTGGCGTCAGTCCAAGGTACAATATTTCTCCATTGCGTGATTGCTATTTCCGGTATCATTCGTCAATTTCTATTTCTTCGTTAATTACTAATCTCCATCGTTTATTATAGGGAGCTTGCTCTGTATCATTTTCAGGTTTAAGCAAAGATTTTCTAAAGGATACACCAGCTTGTATGGCTTTATCACACAGTACTTGCGCAATTTCCTTATATTCAAGCACTTCATCTAAAATATATCCTAAACGCTGTACTGTAGTGGAAGGGAAATAAGTAAAAAAATCATTATCTACCCTGTTAAAATCCAATTCTTCGGCTAGCTCATTTAAAACCGTACCAGCCCTACTTAACCCACCAATTTCATATTGGTAAAAAATTAAATCCATAGCCGTCAATTCCGGGCCGGATATTTTTATATAACCTGTTTTAGTTGTTTTTTGCTGTATGTAATCCGACGGAATCGACTTTTTACCGACAAAGTTTATTTTTACTTCATTCTTATGTTTATCCCTGTAATTTCCTTTATCGGTGATTATCGTCAATTCTTGGGGTTGTTGGTGAGAAGCTCCATAAAAGGCAGCTGCATTTAATAACCCGATATAATATTCTCTATTAAGATAGGTCATTAATTGGTCTATATAGACAGTAGGGGGAACAGAACCTTTTAATTCATACTCTACAGGGACAATCACATAAAAACCTTTCCACACAGATTGTATTTTTCCGGCTTCCACCAATCTCCAAAGAGAAACCCGCTTATTATTGGCTGTCGTTCGAGGAAATTGAGTATTGACTTCATCCAAAGAAAAGGTTATTTTTCCTTTCTTGGGTAAATCTAAAATCCAGTTTCTTATTTTTTGCTCTCTTTCCATTCCATGAAAATTACATTTCGGTTGCGAAGATATACATTTTTTGTGCATTATCGCGGATAATTCGACTTTTGTTTGGTATTTATGTTCTTAAACATAAATACAATTGAAATATCAACCGCGATAATATACATATACAGTGTATTATTGCGATTGAATTGTATTTCGAGGATTTCAGTACATGACAAAAATAAATAATCAGCTGATAGTCATATAATTATCATCCAATATGCTTGTATAAAGCCTTAGAAATTAGTATCTTTAAAGAAAAGTTTGACCGCTTTTTCTATGATGACTAATCCTAAGGCTTCCTACAAACATAGTGATTTATTAGACAAGTTGAATGTATTTTTCGGTGAAAGTATGAATTTGGCTCGAATAAAGTTTATCTCGCTTATGATTTTAGCGTTATGCAAGGTTCAAACAGTGAGTTTCTATAAGCTCTCAACTGCTTTTGAGAGTGGTTCCGAAGCCCTATCTTGCATGCGTAGAATCCAACGCTTCATGTCGGCTTATGTACTGGACTTTGATATAATCGCACGCTTCATTATGATGGCGAGATGTTGTGTCTTTAAAAATAGAACGGAGAGAATATTTATGTTTGCCCTCTTCGACATCTAAAAGATCTATAACTGGCTGCTGTTTATCAGTTAGGTCAGTACAATATACATCTATCACCTTTCTTTTGCCAATGTAAATACAAATTCCAATCCTCCGCCTTGATTATTCTTGGCTGAGATATTTCCACCATGAATGATTACGGCATTTTTTACAATGGCAAGTCCCAGTCCTGTTCCACCTAATTTACGGGAACGTCCTTTATCTACCCGATAAAAACGTTCGAACAACCGGTTCAGATGTTCGGGAGAAACGCCTACACCGGTATCGGCAAAGCTGAAATAGTAAAAACTTTCATCTTCGCGGAAACAATTGATGTTAATCTGGAAGTTATTTCCCGCATAGGCAATGGCATTATCCATCAGATTGCGGAAAATGGAATATAGCAGTGAATAGTTACCGCGTATCTGGATCTCCTTTTTCAGAGAGTTAACAACGGTGACCTGCTTTTCATCCAATTCAAGGGAAACTTCGTTGACAATATTGTTGACGAGTACACTAATGTCTACTTTTTCCATATCAATCATATTGGCAGCTTCGTCCATGCGGGTCAGTACGGATATGTCCCGCAATAAACGGCTGAGGCGATTGCTTTGGGCATAACAACGTTCTAAAAAGACGTTTATCTTTTCCCGGGGAATATTATCGTTGCTGACGATGGTTTCAAGATACCCTTGAATGCTACTTACCGGAGTTTTCAGCTCATGGGCTATATTCTGGGTTAGTTGGCGTTTCAGTTGAATTTGTTCTTCTTCCATTGTAACGTCATTGATACTGATTTCGAAGCTCATGTCCTGGAAAATGATACATTCCACAATAAATGTTTTTCCGTTTTTATTGATCGTGATGGACATTCTTTTCTCCTCTTTACTGACAGGGCGTTTGGGTGCTTTGTTGATAAAATCGGTGATTTGCTTCAATTCATTGATTGTAAAGACTTCCTCGGCTGTCTCAAGATTAGAATCTGAAATGAGATTGCTGTATTGGGTGAACAGGTTGTTTACCAGGATTTCCTTCTTGTCCTTATTGAATACACCCAGTCCTTCGTGGGAGATTTGTAAGTGTGTTATCAGTTTCTCACGTTCGATATAAAGTGCCTCTTTTGTTTCATGCAGGCGTTTGTAAATCTGTATGATATGTTGTGATATTTCTCCGAGTTCGTTATGAGGAAATGCCGATTGCATGGCCATCTCGATTGGTTCGTTCCGGTCGGCACGCATGGCGAATTCTCTTAACTGGATGATGGAAGTTCCTAGCCTTTTGGTGAATTTATAAAAGATAATCACCAATAATAAAGTGACGATAGCAGTAAACCAGATATAGTGTGAATCGGCTTTCAGATTATTTATCAGGCTGACATTATAAGGTAATGCAGAACGGACAACATATTCGTCGAATAAGGTTGCCGAGTAAAAATAGGGTATTCCTGTTGTCTCCGATGTCCGACGTACATCAAAGCCTTTGCCTGTCTGTATCGCTTTCACGATTTCAGGCCGGTCGATGTGATTTTCAAGATGATGAGTGTCAGTTTGACAACTATCATAGATAACATTTCCTTTCAAGTCGATCACAGTGACACGTAAGTCTTTCAAGGTATGGGCGGTAATGTATTCGATTAGTTTTTTTTGTGTAACCGGCAAAGTATCGATGGCTTCATGCAGACGTGCATTGTAATCTTGCAATTGTGAATCCAGAAGATCTATTTTATATTCCTTCTCGCGTTGATATTGGTAAGCTATAAAACAACAGGCAAATACGAGAAACAGCGATATGACCGAGAGAAATAACTTCCGGCTGAAAGAAAGAAAGTGTTTATGACTGACAGGTATATTCATTTTATTTATTCCGTTTCAAAACAATATCCATAGCCAAGTCGGGTTACAATTCTTTTTCCATAAATACCTATTTTTTTACGCAAACGGGTGATGTTTACATCGATGGTACGATCGAGTACATATACTTCGTCACTCCATACACGGGCAAGGATGTCTTCACGAGAGAAAACACGGCCTTTGTTTTGCAATAAGAGGAAAAGTATTTCAAACTCTTTTTTAGTCAGAGGGATTTCTTCTCCGTCGATGCAAACTTTCTTTTTTGTGATGTCAATCACTAACGTCTCATAGGTGATTTGCTCGGGTACTTTTTCTGTTTCGATAGTAGACGTACGTCGTAAGACTGCTTTTACGCGGGCTATTACTTCGCGCAGGGAGAATGGTTTGGATATATAGTCGTCGGCTCCTAAGTTGAAACCGGTTACCGTATCGTTCTCAGTGTCTTTAGCCGTGATAAAAATGATCGGAACCTGAGCTGTCTTCTTATCTTTTTTCAGCATGTTGGCCATCTTAAAACCGGAAATCTCGCCCATCATTACATCTAATAACAGTAGGTTGTAACTGCTGATATCCATTTTTAAGGCTTCTTCGGCTGAATTTGCTGTATCTACTTCGTAACCTTCGTTTTCGAGATTGAACTTCAGAATTTCGCAAAGGTCCTCTTCATCATCGACAACTAAAATACGGTAATCGTTCATTGTATTCTCTTTTTTAATTATAGTGTCACAAATATAATCTTTATTCTTTATTCGCTGCAAAGATGGGGACTTTTTGTTACGACAAAGTGAAACACGTGTTACAATTTTATTACGACTTTATATATTTCAACAAAAAAGATTTATCTTTGTTATGTCTTAACAAGTTGATGACTATAAAATGATAAAAATAGATTTGAAACAACGTAAAAGGGAATTACTTGGTGTTATCACTATATTGCTTGTCGTTGTAATCGGTATGTCTATTTATAAATATACCACTTTCCGGTCCGGTTTTGAAATAGTAGATGAACTTGGGGGAAATGTTTTTCCCTCCGCAATATTGTCTGTGGCAACTACGGATGCTCAGGTCATTCAACCTATTGATTCCAATTATATTGGCAATCCTAAGTCATGCATCGCTATAAAGGTGAAATCTCGTTCGGCATACAGCCGAGTACGTATAGAAGTTGCCGAAACTCCTTTTTTCTCTCGTTCCGTATCGGAATTTGTATTGGAGAAACCGCGGAAGGAATATACCATTTATCCTGAAATTATTTGGAACTATGAGGCATTAAAAAACAATCCGCAGGCGGAGCCTATCAGTGTGGCAGTGAGTGTGGAAATGAATGGGGATGATTTAGGACAGCGGGTCCGTACGTTTTCGGTACGTAGTATTAACGAATGTTTGCTGGGATACGTCTCCAATGGTACCAAGTTTCATGATACCGGTATCTTTTTTGCAGCATATGTAAATGAAGAAAACCCTATGATCGATAAATTACTCCGTGAGGCACTGAACACCCGGATAGTCAATCGTTTTCTCGGATATCAGAGTAAAACACCCGGAGCAGTGGATAAACAAGTGTATGCTTTGTGGAATGTGTTGCAAAAACGTAATTTTAAATATAGTTCTGTGTCGAATACCAGTTTGTCGAGCAACGTTGTGTATTCCCAAAGAGTACGTACATTCGATGATGCCTTGGAATCGTCTCAAATAAATTGTGTAGATGGCAGTGTTCTGTTCGCTTCTTTGCTTCGTGCCATCAATATAGAGCCGATTCTTGTACGGACACCGGGACATATGTTTGTTGGTTATTATACAGATAATTCGCATAAAGAAATGAATTTTCTAGAGACAACGATGATCGGGGATGTAGATTTGGATGACTTTTTTCCCGATGAACAGCTGGATTCTACCATGGTAGGTAAATCACAGAATCAGATGTCACTACTTACCTTTGAGAAATCGAAGCAGTATGCGAATAAGAAATATAAAGAAAATGAGAAAGGAATTCATTCCGGTCGAGTAAATTATATGTTTTTGGAGATTTCAAAAGATGTCCGGAGACAGATTCAACCAATAGGACGATAGATTTATTTCCTGTTTTTTGCATATCCGCTTCGGGAATGCTATTTTTGTCGGAATTCTGCTAGGTATAAAAGATAAAAACGAAAATAGATATGGTACAAGGTAAAAAGTTTATTTCTCCGGGAGCTTGGTTTTCCCTTATTTACCCGTCCGATTGGAATGAGTTTGAGGATGGCGAAGGCTCTTTCCTTTTTTATAATCCCAATACATGGACAGGTAATTTCCGTATATCCGCCTATAAAGATGATCCTACAACCAGAAACGGTAAGGAGTATGGCAAAGAAGCGGTACAAATTGAGCTTAAGGAAAATCCATCTTCCAAGCGAGTTAAAATAGGTAACTTGGAATGTGCCTATAGTAAGGAGATGTTTCAGGAAGAAGGAGAATATTATACGACCCATTTATGGATTACCGGAATAGCTAATGTCGCTTTTGAATGCTCGTTCACCGTGCCGAAAGGGGGAGAAGTAAAGGAGGCGGAAGAGGTTATCGCCTCTTTAGAAATTCGGAAAGAAGATCAAAAATATCCTGCGGAGATAATACCGGTACGTCTATCTGAAATTTATGTTATTAATGAAGCCTACGAATGGGTGGTAAATGCCGTAAAGCAGCATTTGAAACAGGATTTTCAAGGATCGGAAGAAGACTTGCCTAAACTCCAACAGTTGATTGACAGCAGTGTGATCAACAAAAAAAAGAAAGAAGAATGGATTGCTATAGGTATTGTTATTTGTTCCATCTTGAACAATGAAGTAGAGGGTTTCGAATGGAAAACATTGGTTGACGGCAATCGTGAAGCTCCCGTATTGCATTATAAAGACGGCATGATCATCGATCCAATGAAGTTGACTTGGAGCAAAATAAAAGCAGGTGAGAACTGCGATGTAGAAGCAGCGTATAAAATTAATGAATAAATGTCTACTTCCTATTTACAAATTGATAATCTGACTAAATCATTTGGAGATTTAGTCTTATTCGAGAATATATCTTTTGGCATTGCTGAAGGTCAACGTATCGGTCTGATTGCAAAGAATGGAACCGGGAAAACTACACTTTTGAATATTATTTCGGGAAAAGAGGGGTATGATACTGGAAACATTGTTTTCAGGCGTGATCTTCGAGTGGCCTATCTGGAACAAGATCCGAAATACCCCGAAGAGTTGACTGTGCTGGAAGCTTGTTTTCATCATGGCAACAGTGTTGTGGAATTGATTAAAGAATACGAACGATGCATGGAGACGGAAGGACATCCCGGATTGGAAGACTTGCTGGTACGTATGGATCATGAAAAAGCCTGGGAATATGAACAGAAAGCAAAGCAGATCCTTTCACAACTGAAAATACGTAATTTTGACCAGCAAATCAAGCATCTTTCCGGAGGGCAACTTAAGCGGGTGGCTTTAGCAAATGCATTGATCACCGAACCCGATTTATTGATCTTGGACGAACCTACCAACCATTTGGATCTTGATATGACGGAGTGGCTGGAGGATTATCTCCGTCGTACAAATCTGAGTTTGCTGATGGTGACGCACGACCGTTATTTTCTGGATCGTGTCTGTTCGGAAATAATAGAAATCGATAACCGGCAAGTTTATCAGTACAAAGGAAATTACAGTTATTATCTGGAAAAACGTCAGGAACGTATCGAAGCTAAAACAGTAGAAATAGAACGTGCCAATAACCTGTATCGTACGGAGCTTGACTGGATGCGCCGGATGCCTCAGGCACGTGGGCACAAAGCACGTTATCGTGAAGAGGCTTTTTATGAACTGGAAAAGGTTGCGAAACAACATCAACGGAATGATAATGTAAAGTTGGAAATGAAAGCTTCCTATATCGGTAGTAAGATTTTTGAAGCGGATCATTTGCAAAAGAGTTTCGGAGATTTAAAAATTCTAGATGACTTCTCTTATATTTTTGCCCGTTATGAAAAGATGGGAATAGTGGGTAATAATGGAACGGGGAAGTCTACCTTTATCAAAATATTGATGGGAGAAGTACAGCCGGATAGCGGTACGTTGGAGATCGGTGAGACGGTTCGTTTTGGTTACTATTCTCAGGATGGTCTTCAGTTTGACGAGCAAATGAAGGTGATCGATGTGGTGCAGGAGATTGCCGAAGTGATAGAACTCGGTAATGGTAAGAAGTTGACAGCTTCTCAATTCCTGCAACATTTCCTGTTTACTCCGGAAACGCAACATAGCTATGTGTATAAGTTGAGCGGGGGAGAACGGCGCCGTTTATATCTTTGTACGGTATTGATGCGCAATCCGAACTTCCTCGTATTGGATGAACCTACCAATGACCTCGATATTATCACACTGAATGTGCTTGAGGAATACCTCCAGAATTTTAAGGGTTGCGTCATTGTCGTGTCTCATGACCGTTACTTTATGGATAAGGTTGTCGATCATTTGCTGGTGTTCAATGGTCAGGGGGATATTCGTGATTTTCCCGGAAATTACAGTGATTACCGTGATTGGAAAGAAGCAAAAGAGCAAAAGGAAAAAGAGGCGGACAAACCACAAGAGGAGAAGACGGCTCGTGTTCGTTTGAATGAGAAGCGTAAAATGAGTTTCAAAGAAAAACGGGAATTCGAACAGCTTGAAAAAGAAATAGCTGAACTGGAAACGGAGAAAGCACTTATTGAGGAGCAACTTTGCAGCGGTACGCTATCTGTGGAGGAATTGACAGAGAAATCCAAACGTTTGCCGGAAGTGAACGACCTGATTGATGACAAAACTATGCGTTGGTTGGAATTAAGCGAAATAGAATCATGAATTTGACAAATTATCATAGCCATTGTTTGTACTGTGACGGACGTGCCGATATGGAAACCTTCGTTCGTTTTGCAATCAGCAACGGATTTACTTCTTATGGCGTATCTTCGCATGCTCCGTTGCCTTTTCCTACTCCATGGACGATGGAGTGGGATCGGATGGATGACTATCTTTCCGAGTTTCACCGTATTAAAGAAAAATATGTCGATCAAATAGAATTCTATGTCGGTTTGGAGATTGATTATCTCGATGATAACAGCAATCCTTCCATTTCCCGTTTCCGTGAATTGCCATTGGATTATCGTATCGGTTCGGTGCATATGTTGCGCAATGAATGGGGAAATATAGTCGATGTGGATGTGTCTCCGGAAGTATTTCGTAAAATTGTCGATGAGCAGTTTAGCAGAGATCTTGATCGGGTCATTCGTCTTTATTATAGCCAACAGTTCCGGATGTTGGAATTAGGAGGTTTTGATATCTTGGGACATGCGGACAAGATGCATTATAATTCGATGTGTTATCGTCCCGGTTTGTTAGATGAACCTTGGTATGAAAATCTTATGATAGATTATTTTTCAAAGATAGCCCGAAGTGGTTATATGGTGGAAATTAACTCCAAGGCTTATCATCTGTATGGAACGTTTTTTCCAAATGAACGTTATTTTCCCTTATTAAAGGAACTTGGGATTCCGGTTATGGTAAATAGTGATGCCCATATGCCAGAGAAGATTAATGCTGGGCGTCCCGAAGCATTAGCTGCGTTAAAACGTGCAGGTTTTGATTCAGTGATGGAATTACATGAAGGGAAATGGCAAGCAGTGCCTATAAATTGATGTTCGTTGAATGGTGAGAGTGGTATGGATTTTTTGTAATCACTCTATTGACCTTAAGAATTCTCAAATAAAATAAGTGGGCTAATAAACAAATGAAGAGTAAAATTGACGATGAAATCAATTTTACTCTTCACTAGTTTTAGATTAGAAAGAGTTTCCAAATACTCTTGATTAGTGTTATTATTTAACCAGTACCTTATATGTTTTGGCTACATTTTCTTTTATCACTTTTACAAAATATATACCAGTTGTTAGATTTGTATTTAGCGGGCAGACTGTTCCTAACTGATTGTAAATTGTAACGGAAGAGTATTCACCGTTTATGTAAATCTTACTTTCGTTGGCATATACAAAAACATCATTCATGATTTCATTAGACTTAACGGACGCAAAAGGAATTTCAAGTAGGGTGATGTTACTTATCTGTAATTCGCCATAGGTTCGTTCAATATCTCCTTCATCATTTATTTCTTCAAAAGAATTACAATAGAATCCAAGATAATAATTGTCTTTTGCGGGAACATTGAATATCACGCTATAAGTGACAAGTTCCTTGTTACCTCCACCGATACTATCGATTACTGCTACCGGAACAGTTTGTGATTCGGGAGTTCTGTCTTGTCCGACAGTGATTTGTAAACGTTCTAAAATTTTGGGACCGAGGAGTCCTGAGCGTGCTTTGAAAGATAGTACATAAGACTTATCGTTTTTGAATTGGATCAATGGCGAATAAGCCCAACTATTACATTCTTTTTCCCACTGGTGAATTAATCCACAATAATTTTCTCCCATTCCAAAATAACCGACAATCCATGAGCCGTTTAAAGTCCAAAGTCCGGCTTCGGCATCATTCATAAAGTCACAAGAATAAGGGGGAGTGAAAGGATTACCTGCTGTTGCTGAATTGGATATACCTACGCCACCTTCACCTTTTGTGGAATATGCAGTTACTTCATAGGTGTAATAATTCATCATAGGTACTTCATCTGTAATGCTGTTTCCCTTATAATCGATCTTTATAGTTTTGTTATCCGGCTGTCTTATTATCTTGTATTTTAAGTTTTCCGGATTGAACCAACCGGTATTTAAACCGATGGTAGGTGCTTCCCAAGTGATGGCTGCATGGGCACCGTCAACGGTAAGTGTCACATTGGTTGGAGCAGCAGGAACGTCTTCACCGATGTATTTGAAAATGGCTGAAGGTTCGCTTGCTTCTTCACCGTTGTAAATCCTTACAACATAATTATGGAAGCCGATAGTCGGTTCATCCGTATATGTATTTTGTTTACCGGGAGTTTGTTCTTCCGTTAATGTGGCTATAACAGCTCCGTCACGTGAAATTTCAATTTTTGTTATTGCAGTCAAATCCTCATTGCCGTTGTTTTTTGTCGGATTTGTCCATGATAACAGGGCTGTTAATGCACCATTATCACCAGGTGTTACAGTGAAGTCGGTTACTTTGGCCGGAATTGAAGCTGAATGTTCAAATGGAATGTATAAGCCGCAAAGTTTATCTCTTCCTGGGAAGATTCTGGTATCTGTCACTTTCTTTGAAGCATAATCAAATTGCGACATGGCTGCTTTGGAAGCTTCTCGTGTTTCTTTGTTTGCTTGCGTGAAGTAAGTACAATATAAAGCTTCTGTTGCATGATCGAATTCCATGGATGCCGGGAAAGTCGGTTCGACGATGATTCCGGTTTCCATGACGGTTTCGTATGCGCCTGTCAATTTGTTTAGTTTCCGTAATTCGCCTTGTTGAGTGAGGGCATAAAGTTGTCCGTCCATCGTGCAAGCAATACCACGATATTCCGTATCTAATTTGGCTATGGCTTTCAACTCATACGACTCCATATCCATGGAGTAAAGTTTGCAATAGGTGTTGAGTAATGAACCGACAAATTGTGGATCTGGCTCACCTTCCATTGATATGGCATACATGGTGGCTGTGGAATAATCATAAGTAATGTCCCATAATAGTGGCTCATTCTCCATGCTTTTAATATTGGCCATTGTGCCATTTTCCAAATTTACTGTAGCCAGATCGGTAGTTTTAGCTCCATAGCCATAAGGAGTGGTCTTGACTGCATAATAGATACCATTGGCTCCCGTTGCAGCAGCGATGCTTTCTGTATTGAATTTGCCGATTGGGGTCACTGATACTAGATTGGCGGGATCAAAAGTAACGAATCCGTTATCTTCATCATGTGTATTGCTGAACATACTGAATGCATACCATGTTGCGGTGGGCTTGGCATCTATTGTCGGAAAATAAAGACCTATGACCTGTTCACCGTTTTTGAAAGTATTGTTGTTTGATATTTTTCCGGTAGCGGGATCGATAGTTGCCATATGCCCTTTTCCGTCTTTATCCGTATAACTCCAATAAAGTGTCAGTGTTGATAGGTCGAATTCCATGTCCATTGGTGAGGTGGCATTATAAAGGCTGGAATCAATTGATGAAATTTTTTCTTTCATACCTCCTTTGACATATATGATACAGAATTCTCCGCCTTCTGTTATACCCATTGCTTGACCGCTTGGAAGGATTGCCATTGCAAGATATTTATCATCGAAATTAATTTTATTGATAGCAACCCCGGTCTCGAGATTGAAAGAATATAAGTAACTTCCCTTATTTATATTTTCTTCTTTTGAAGAATCGGCTATTCCGTAAAGGGTCTTGTTCATGGGGTCATAAGCCATATCTTTAAAAGTAAGATCTGAAATTTTCGTGTTACCGGTTCCTACGCGAGAATAGTTTCCTCCGTTTTTATCCATTCTGTAGAGGAAGAATCCTTCTGCATCCTGACCAATAAAATAAATGCTGTCTTTATCGTTTACATATGAGGCTGCTTGGGGGATATTCAGTAAAGCATATTGCTGGACTGATTTAGTTCCGTCTTGAACGGCATTGGCGTTGAATGAACGGAATTCTGCCTTATTGGCGGAAAATGGAGTCGGCTTATCAGCTTCTTCTGTAAGTGAAAATCCGAATGCTTCTCTTGTATTGAGATCTGGATCTGGTTTCGGATCAGGCTTTCCGCTGTTTACTTCTGCAAAACAAAGACCAATAATTTCTTCTCCATTAGGGAGTGTTTTCTTATCGCTTATTTCTCCTGTTGCAGGATCGAGCTTATAAAGAAATGACTCGTATGAACCCCCATCAGTATATATCCAATATAGAGTATTTGTTTCTGTGTCGAAATCCAATGATTGATTTAAACTCCCGTCTTCTAATGAAGTTAGTGAATCTTTAATGGGAGTTTCAGTTGCATTTTCTCCTTCCAAATTGATTTTAATGAATTTTCCTAACCAGGTTATTCCATACAATTGCCCGTCAGGTGAGCATGCCATTGAATGATATTTATTATTTAAGGTTGCTTTTTTCGTAAGAATTCCACTTGTCAAATCTACTGTATAAAGGTCACTTGTAGAAAATGACGGTGATATTGCATACATTGTATGGGTCTTGATATCATAAGTCATATCAACGAAACTGGTGACGGTGAGTGGATCGCCTATCTTTTCATATTCTTTATCTCCAAGCAGGCTGACTTTTTGAAGATAAGTCTTACGTGCTGCATCTTGAGCTATCAAATAGTAGGTGTCTTCGGCATAAGCCGCAGCCATAGGTTTAAATCCTTGAAAATCTTGGATTTTCGTAACTCCGTCTTCGGCTAGATTGATATTGAAAGAACAAAGAAATTTGTCGCCTGATCCGTATGAGTCATCAATAACAAATCCATATGCTAATCTCTCGGCATATGCGTTTGAACAAAATAAAATACTCAATAAAATGCTCAAAAGGATGAAATAATGTTTTTTCATGTGCGTATTTTTTAGATTGATAAAATATTTAGTTTGTAATAGCTATTTTGAAAGTACGGACATTTTTTCCTTTCATTATTTTAATAAAGTAGATGCCGTTTGACAAATTAGAAGTGTCCATATAATCTTTCGGTAAGTATGCAACTGCCGGTGTTGTTATACAGACTTGCGGAAGTATATTCACCCTGAATATGTAAGAGATGAGAAGTGGCATCATATGTTACATTTATGTCCAAGTCTGCTTTAGCTGTAGCAATTGATGTAATCTCAGGAAGTTTTGATTCATCCAAAACGATAATCCAAGGTTCGCGAGCTTCATCATAATAACCTATTCCACAAATGACATTACCATCTGCTGAGATCGAGCTGATACTCCAGAAAGAGTCATTAGGAGCTTCTATATTATAAGTTTCTTTCATCCATGTATCAAAGTCATGATAGACTCCGTCAAAAATAATGAAAGGATGCCGATCTATTGTCATTTGATCGGAAAGTTCTACAAAACCGACAGCTATTTTACCATCATTAGTGATACCTGTTACATAGCCCATTTTAGTCTCTTTCGGACAATCTACCATTATGAGACCATCTTCTTCAGACCAAAGGTAGGGCTTAGATGCCGGACTTACCATGCCTTTCCCACAACTGCCCCCAATGAATTTTCCATTTGCGGATACAACCATTCCTGAACCGTTAAAATTCAAAGTATCTATCTTTTCTTCATTCATCCAGATTATGTTTTTTCCATACATTGAACCATCATACCAACCGCATGCTACATTGCCATCATCGGACATGTATGTTAAACCGGCACCCTGTTTAGCATCATATATAGGTAATTTTTTTATAATTTTCCCATCTTCTCCCCAGATAACAGGTTCATACTTTGTCATGGAAACAGTCCCGGTTTGTGCATCATAAAAGGGAATAGTCCCACCCATAAGTTTTCCGTCTCCGGATATAACGTTAATACCACCATCCCATCCATCTCCATTCAGAGCCAGAGGACGTTCTACTGCCATCCATTTTCCTTCTTTATAGACTCCGGGTACAATACATTCAACGTCCGGATCATAGAATTTTCCCACTATTATTTTTCCATTATCACTCACGTCTTTTACATCATTGTATGGTGAATCGGATATGACTTTAGTCTCTCCTGTTTTTGTGTCGACTAAATATGCTTTTGTATATGCCGGATTAGTACCTACGACAAATCTGCCGTTGTTGGATACTGTTTTATACCAAGAGCCAGCATAAATTTCATCATAAATCACTTTCGGTTGTGCTAGTAAACCAAGCGGAAGTGCCAAAGAGAAAAGTAATAATAATTGTTTTTTCATACTCGTTATATTTATTTTTTATTAGAAATGGTAATCGCAAAGTTAGGGATCGGCATAAAATAGAGACACTTTTGTTGCCTTGAATTTGCACTAAATCATGATATAGAAAGTAAAATATAGAAGATGTTTCGTTATAATCTTATTATATCTTGTTGACTATAACTAATAGCAATATTTGAGATAATAATATAATTTTAATATCGTAGTTTTAAATCAAAAGTTATATTTTTGTATCTAATCTGAAATATCGAAAACTTAATATTCATTCTGTTATGCGTAAATATTTGCTCTTATGTTTGGTTGCATTATTGGGAATTATCATTTTGTATGTATTTGTGAATTACAGAACTGGTTATAGTCGATTATATAAGTATTTCGAGAATTTGCATGATGTTGCATTGGTTGAAATGGGAAATTCGTATTATAAACGAAATTCTTTAGACAGTGCGATGATTCTTTATTCTATTGTTTGCAGTAAGTATAACTCTGGGTTGCCTGATGAAATGAAACGTTTATATGCCCATAGTTTTAATCGATGTGGTTCAATATATTTGCGTTATAACAACTATACAAGGTCTTAGAATGTTTCTTAATTCTTTGGATATTTGTGAGGAAACAGACGATCAGGAATATACTTCTAAAATATATAATAACATTGCTAATGTATACTATTTGTTTAAGGATTATGAGACATCCAGTAAGTTTTGTGAAAAAGCTTACGAACTTGGAGTGAAGAATCACGATAAGGAGATGCAAAATATTGCATTGAAGAATCAAATCGGACTTGACTGTTTTTTGGGAGATTACGAAAAGGTACAGGAGCATTTGAAATTATTTAATCGCTTACAAACAAATGATATATATACCTTTCATTATTATCAATGTATAAGTAATGGTGCAATTAACCTGAAACAACAAAAATTTAGTGAAGCATTGGTTGATTTTCATACATCCTCTTTTTACGCTGATAGTTGCGCTACACCCAAAAGAATGAAATATGCGTCTTTATCCAATTTATCAAAGACTTTTTTATATATGCAACGTTCAGATTCAGCTATTTATTATTTAAAAAAAGCGGAGGAAATAGCCTCTTCTAATGATCAGTATTTGAATCTGTTAGTTGAATGTTATGATGATTTTGCGGAGATTTATAAGAATACCAATAATGCTTCTCTGTATTTGGAGTATAAAAAACGTTTTCTCAATGTAGCCGATTCGATATTGAATATGCAGAAATTCAGTCGGATTAAGGATATGCAGTTCTTTCATGAAATGGATAAGGTTGAAAAGCGAGTTTATTATTTGAATGAAATGCAATCTTTAAAAGATGAACAGATCAAGTTCCAACAATTTGTTTTAATGACGGTTGCATGTGCTTTCGTCATTATTTTATTGCTTTCTGTGATACTCAGCATACAGAATAAAAAACTAAAAAAGGCGAATAACGAATTGTTTAATAGAAATATAGAGATGCTGAAATTTGATGATGAAGAAAAAAAGAAGCGTTGGCAGGCATGTAATGAGAATGAAGGGGAGGAGGATTCTCCTGAAATCATTCAGAAAGTGAAATATCAAGGCAGCGTGATTAGTGACGAAGAAAAGAGACAGTTGCAAGAAGCTATACAAAATGTGATGGATAATACATTGGAATATTGTTCTGTAGATTTCAATTTGGATAAAATGGCATCATTGGTAAACTCTCGTACCAAATATGTTTCTCAAGTGATTAATGAATGTTATGGAAAAAATTTTAATATATTTATTAATGAGTATCGTATAAAAGAGGCTTGCCGGAAATTGATTGACGTAGATAATTATGGTAGTTATACGATTGCTCATATAGCTGAAAGTGTGGGCTTTAAATCGAATGCCAATTTTAATGTGACATTCAAAAAGATGTATCAGTCCATAGCCAAAAAACGTAAGAATCAACCGGAAGCATAAATTGATATATTCCTAACCAGGAAACGGTAAGTTGTACCTTTTTTAGTTGTTTAAGATGATCTTATAAGTTTTATTTTCTCTTTGTTTTTGTATTTGGAGGAGGTAAACTCCTTTGGGCAAAGTTTCAGTTGATATATGTTGTATTGGTTTTGAACTTTGCTTCAGGCAGGTTCCGGATAAATTGAATAATTTGAAACTATCATAGTCTCCTTGGATGCTGATTGCTTTTCCGGAGTTAATTACTGAAAACGGTATAGTTGTATGTTGCTGGATGGCTGATGAATTACCCGTTAATTTGGCTTGTGCAGTATTGTAAATGGAGCAATTGTTTACATCATTAGGGTTATAATTGGACACAAAAGCAATTGCATACATTTCGTCACAATTCATGGATTCATTGATAGTGGTGTGATAATCGGCTGTAAAACCTTTATTGAGATTGACAGACTCTCCCCATGTATCGGTCAGCACTTCACGAAGGACGTGCTGGTGATAATAGGCTTTACCTGCTGAGCCGGATTGGGTATTGGTATAAATGTTATTTTCAGTGAGGAAAACGAATAGCTTACTGTTATTTCCGGTTAATGGCAGAAGTCGTTTGCCTTGTACATGAAATGTGGCGTTTCGGTTTACCGCATCATATTCTACGGACAAGGTAATTGTTGCGAAAGCCGGTATGTCCAATGCATTCTCCACTAATTCTGTAGTAAGCTTTGTGGCACTGAAGACTGGAGAGTTGCTTGATAAACTGCTATTGTAGGAAGATTGGTTATGACGGTCGAGCATAATGGAAGGGGCAGAAGTCGTACCGTTGTAGAACCATTCATAGTCGAGGCTTTCCTGGATGCTGTATTTGTCCGATCCGAATCCGGCATGATGCTCTACGGTTACAATTTGCGGATTATCATTAATGACGGATTCCAAATGGTTATGGCCTTCCGGACAATTGGGACATCGTTCGGTTGAAAATATTTCCAGTAATACATTTCGTGGAGTAAATGAATCCACGCATCCTACTGTATAAACGGATGAAACATTGTCGGACGGATATATATCTTTTTGACCGTTGAGCTCATCAACGGATATTTCTACAATAAATTCCCCCACATTCGGAAATGAAAGATGTTGTGTCTGAAATTGGTACGAGCTTTCATAGGGGATATTAACATCATGAATAGTCTCTGCCATCCAATTTCCGTTGTCTAGCCGATAATTTACGTTGAAACTGTTAATTGTTGCTGTTCCCATATTGGTAAATTCCCCTGAAAGGGTCATGTTCTTGCCAAGTTCTGCATAAGTCAGGAGTTCCGTTTGATTTAATGTGATATTATATTTGGGTAATTGTTCGCCTTTTACAATACCCTGAATGGCTAATGCCGAATTGTTTTGTGCTTGTATCCATTTGCCATTTTGATAACACCAATCCATGGAGGTATCATTATTAGGAGTTAATCTGCTTATACCGCTTTTATTCGAGGCATAATATTCATAACCGATATAAACATCCTCTCCATCCATATGGAATGGGGTTGTGAGTGGGATGTGATTCCACATAGAGACAATGTTTGTTACGGTTTGTTCATAATCATAGGGCTTGTTTAAGTCTTTTGTTATAAAGACTTTCAGTCCGTTATCTGAGAAATAGACATTTTGGGCAATGGCGAATTTAATAATGGAGATATAGTTCCCTTTGCATGGAATCATTTGTGATGCTGGAATATGAATGGCTACGGCACGTTTTAAGTTATTACTTTGGTCAGGGTTGGGTGAACTGTCATATCCTTCCAATATATCATCCGAATGTCCTAACCTGATAAAATCGGAAAATTCTTCAGTGGCATATAAAGAGATGACAAAAGGAACAACCAACAAAAGCAACGTTGCAAACCGGAACATCATGTGATTTTTCATATTGGATTGATAAATAATGATTTTTGCAAATATATGAATCAGTATCAGTTCCTTTGCTTTTAAATCTTTCTTATTTACTCTAGATCATGATTTAGAAAATGAAAATGCTAATCAGTTATACTTAAGAAATGGGATGATAATGCCGTGATGCAATACTAGGTTGAAGTTTACTTTAATGTTGGGTGAATATAAAATTTTAAATCGATAAACTTCAGCCTCAGAAAAACGAAAACTTTTCTGAGGCTGAAGTTAAATGTGATAATTGAATCAATTATTTTCTGATTTCTATTTTCCGGATAATAAGATTTGTTCCCGTATTTATTCGTAAGATATAAAGTCCATCGTTTAGATGAGCGATATTAATCTTATGTGTTTCTTTTGCATGATACAATTCTTTACCCGATAGATCAAATAATGAGACTTCCGTTACCTGGCCTTTGATATAAATGGTTTCGGAAGCGGGATTTGGATAGATTAGGATCAAATCTTTTTCAGCATCTGAAATACCGATGGTCGCTTTTCGTAAATTTTCAGAGTATAAAGGTTGTGATACCTTTCCATCAATGAATACGGCTTTTACGGCATAAGTATATTCGCTGTTTTCAAGATTTGTCCAATCCTTATCAGCATATGAAAGTACTTCTGTGGGTTGCTCTGTAAGCAGTATCCATTTAGTCGGTATTTCTTTGTCAGCTGTTTTCATCCGGTAAAGTAGATAGGTCACAGCAGGTAGTTCCGGTATATCTTGTTCCGGATTATAAATCATCGCATTTGCCCGTAACATAAAGTTCTGTTTGAACCCTCGGGATTCCACTGTATAGTATTCTTTAGTAACGTAATCGAAAATATACTGGCAACCGGAAGAGAAATTGCTACCGTCATCTGTTGCCAAATAGGCATGATCGGAGAACCGAGTACCGACAATATAGCCGTAAGGTGCTTTTACCGGAGTAGGTAACTGGTATGTATTCCATTGATTATCGATATTTTGAATGTTTTCTTCAGAGACTAATATTTCGTTGGTCGGTTTTCCTTCTTCATTTAAAGCTAGAATATAAATATTTATATTATCATTGGTAGATGCCAGAGAAGGAATAGTATACCAACTTACACTATAGATAACGGCAGGCATATGATATGCACTTCCGAGTAATGTATTCCCAGTGATATTGGGGATTTCAAGTCCGGAAGTTTGTATGCCGTTATCGTATTTAAATTCTGTAGTATACAGGGGTTTGTTCCAACTTATATTCATCACATTATCTTCTTCTTTTGAAGTGAGGGCGGATGGAGGACATATAATCGGATTCATGGTAATATCAGATAGGGCAACATCCTGATTGTTGATGGACACATTTCCGGTATACAATTCATACCCGGCTGCCAATATTCTTAATCGGTAGTTTTCCGACCGGTATACCGAAGGAATTTCGAAGTTCCCATTTTCATCCGTTTCTGTTTTATACCGGGTGTAACCATCGATCGAAAGTAAAGCATTTCCGACAGGCGTGTTGCTGATACCTGTCACTTTTCCTGATAATTTATAGGTCGGAATGGCTGATAGTGTGATGTCTTGGCGGGTACTTTCTCCTTCGGTTATTGTTATATTCACACTAGCATTATCGAGGCCGATAACTGTTGGCCGGACATCTATTTTATAATCTCCTTTCAGTAGATAACTGAATTCATATATTCCGTTTTGATCTGTAAAAGTGCTGACATGGCTATCTTTTATTTCTACTTTGGCTTGTTCCACAGGTTTTCCGTCATAGGTTACTTTCCCGGTCAATATACCTCCTTCGTTCGTTTTGATTAGCAGTTGCATATAATTGATCATGGATGAAACCTGAATTTCATTGACATTTATTATACCGTTATCATTATTGATTACAGCTGTCCGGGGAATGTCCGGGAAGTTTTGCGCATAGAAAGTCACTTTTTCTATAGAGGGGTCTCGAACTTTCTGATTAAGCACACATAAATTTTCGCCTGTATAATAATAGGGAGTATCCAGTACGATGTTAAGTTTATTTTCCCCTTTTTCAAAAGTGAGATCACCTTCGTAGACTAGAACCATTTCTTCTTCTGGTATCCACCCTTCACTGATTTCCTCCCGGTTGGTGTTCAGCATGAATATCCGTACATGCTTGCCGGTCAATACGCGGTTGGAATTATTTTGGTAAATATAGGCGATTTCTTTTATTAGTCCGCTGGAGAAATTGATTTCATCTCTACGATAAATCACTTCCGAATAACTATAAGCCTTTCCATCGAATCCGTAAGGCAGTATACTGTTTTTGTTTTCTTTATTACCGATTTCTATCCAATCTTCTCCGGTTAGTTTAATGGAAATTTCCATAGGGAGAGAAAGGTTGTTTTGCACGTTAATATCATTCTTGCAAATTACTCTGGCTGAAATATGGGTTGCTGTAATTGTCTCCGGAGTCCATTTTAACTCAATGGTCTTGGTAACTTCCACCGGCAGTTCTTCAGATATGGTTTGCGTGGTTAAAACATTTTGTTTTTGATCGATCAACTGTATCTCAAAGTCTTTTTGTGCAGCTTTGCCATTATTGAATACATCTATCTGGTAGGTATATTCTTTGCCCACTGTCAGATTGTTCTCACCGTTGACTGATCGGATGGCAAGATCAGTTTCTCCGTAAGGCTCAATAAGTATGTTCTTAATCTTTAGTCCGAACTGGTCTTTCAGTGAATATACATGCATTCCTATGCAGTAATCACCCGATTCATCGACCTTTACCAAGATGGCACGTGTTTCATACTCGGTATTACTGAAAGATTCTAAAGTTTCCAACGCAATGTTTTGTCCTGAAGGATCGCATTCTTTTCCCATGGTAACAGCAAAGTTTTCTACCGAGTTAAAAACGGAAGGTGCCAGTATATCATATTTTAGGCGATACTCCGTGCTTTTATCAAATTTCAGGGGAACTGAAATTATCCATTCGTCAGCATCCATTCTCATTGAATAAGTATAAGAAAATTCGGAACCATTGAATAACCAGGTTTTGTTATCACCGTTTACGTTGAATATGCTCCATTGTGCGGCATCAAATTCGGTATTGAAATTCGGATAATAAGGTAAATTTAATGCTTCTCCTATCAAGAGTGTATCGGAAGTTATCACTTCGCTTTCACCGATTTCATTATAACAAGATACCTGGTAATAGTAATTATTTGCTTTCTCTATCTGGTCGTCAGTAAAATGGGTGTCAGTGATACCAGTATACTTTTTTTGTCCCGGCATCCGGATGATTGTATATTCAAGTGTCGTTTCATCCAGATTGCCTCCGTGTTTCCCTGTGGTCGGTGCGATCCAGGAAAGAATGGCTTTATTGTTTTCTTTCGTAATTTGTAAATTTCCGATTGTAGACGGGCTGTCTTTTCCAACATAGATGGAGACGGATGCTTCTATACTTTTTCCTACAGAATTGCAGGCAACAAGGGTGTACTTCATCATCCCGTTTAAAGAATTGTTTCCATCTGTCCATTCGGCTCTTTTCCCGATTCCGGGAGTTTCGATCGTATGAACCTTTTCTCCGTTCCGGTAAATATCTATTGCAGTCAGTTCAGTCAGGTTGGCTCCGCTAAAAGTTTTATCGGGATTGTTCCAGGTCAATGTAACGGAAGAGTTTTTGTTTTCGGCCTTTAAATCGTTTACTTGTGCCGGAGCATTGTCTTCTGCCAGTTTAAATGGAATATACAGAGCGCACAACAGAGCATTCCCCTGGGTAGTACGGCGTGATTCTACCTTGGCGGTTTGTTTATCTAATTTTATGAAGAAAGAGGTGGCATTATTATCAAAGCCGCTCCAATACAATTGCCCGTCGGTATGGTCGAATTCCAGGGATTGTTGGTTTTTGATTGAAACTCCCGTATTGCCTATAAGCTGTAAGGTTCCGTCTGTTTTGTTTATTTTATAAAGATTGGCTTGCGAACCGATTCCATACATTTCACCACCGTATGTACAAGCAATAGCAGCTATTTTATCCGACAAAACCGCTACTTCTTCTATATTTCCATCAGACAGATTTATTTTAATCAGAGTGGGAGAAGTGGGCATTCCATAATTGGAGGTCATTACTCCGTACATAGTAGAGGTGGAATAGTCATAGGTCATGTCTGTGCATCCGTACGCCCGGGAACTGATTGCATCTGACAAATTTCCTGATGTAAAATCTATTATGGATAAACCTATCGGCATCAGACCTTGTGGGTCGTCTGATACGTAACAATAATATTTCCCATTGGCAAATGCACCTCCGAAAGGTGTGTAATATAACCTGGAAATCAATTCCATTTTCTCTTTATCTTCCGTGTCGAATTTGTATAGACCTGTGCTGAGTCCAGAAGAACTTCCAATGAGATATCCATACGCATCTTTAGCATACATGCCGTTGAACAGGCTTTGTAGCATTACAACGATACAAAAAAAGTAATGTCTCTTCTTCATAAATACAGTTATTAGTTTGATGATTACAATGAGGTTTGTTTTCACAAAACTAAGAATGTTTGGGATATAATGCTAATTGCAAATTTGCAAATTTATCAATTTACAAATCCTTCTGCGCTTTCACCATCTTCTGGTACATGGAAGGGGTTATTCCGGTGATTTTTTTGAATACATTGATGAAAGTGGTGGACGATTTATAGCCTACGCTTTCCGAGATGGTCTGGATGGTATAATTGCCATATTGTTCGATGTCCGTAAGGCGTATGCGGGCTTCTCGTATGCGGTATTCATTGACGAATCCGTTGAAATTTACATGGTAGGTTTCGTTGATGATTTGGGATATATAGCTCTTATTCGAATTGACCAGCATAGCCAGTTTCTCTAATGAGAAGTCTGATTCGCAATATTCCTGTGTATTTTCCATAATGGAGTTAATGGCTTCCAGCAAAGTTCCTTTCTGATCTTCATTCAGATTGCTGGTGGTGTATTTCTGATTCTTGTCCGGAGATTCTGTCACATTTGAATATCCTTTTTTGTTTTGAAAAGACAGTAGGAGGTCTGTATCGACTTCTCCTTTTTTGTCTGGATCAGTTTCGTGGGAAGATGGAGTGAATGTAGTTTTCTCTTTCAGCAATTGCTCAATGGTAAATTCCTTCATACGGAGTTTCTCTTCATATTGAATCCGCAGGTTTTTGTTGTATTTCTCAGAGCTTACGATTTCATTATTGATTTGGAATAAATTTTGGTAAGACCGGGACAATTTCCTTTTCTGGTAATATACCGTAATTAATAAAAACGAGAAGATGAGTGCGCTGATCAAAATCCCGGTCATTATCTTTCTTTGGCTTTTTATTTCTTTCTCTTTGATAAGTTGCAAAGCTATCAGGTTATTGATCTCTTTGTTGTACTTCTCTGTCTCATACAGGAACTGGAGGTTCTTGATACGGCTGAATTCCCGAAAATTGAATATGGAGTCGGTAAGTACCAGATATTCATTCTTATATAATTGTGCGTTTTTTCTGTCATTTACTTTCTCGTACAGGACCGGGAGAACTTTCAAAGCTTCCTTTAATTTGTCTGTAAATCCGTTTTCTTTGGCTGTTGCGTAGAAGAGATGCAGATAATGCATGGTAGAATCCCGTTCGTTCAATTTCTGATACATTTTATAAAGATCTTCATAGGAAGCACATTCGAACCAGGGACCCATTTGGTTTGTCTTTGCGAAATCAACGGAGCTTTTTATACTTCTGGCAGCCTCTTTGTATTTTCCGTCTAAAGATAGGATCAGTCCTTCGTCCAACAGCATATTATAATAATACATTTCATAGAAGGTACTGTCGGTGATATTGAGTTGCTTTTGCTGATTAAAATAGTATTTGGCTTTTTCCGGATTGGGGATATAGACATAAGTGGTTGTCAGATTATTTAGCATTTGCACTTTTGCAGCGAAATAATCATGTTCCAAACAGAGCTTATACCCTTTTTCATAATAAGTTGCGGCCTTTTCCAAATCTTGAAATAGCCAGTAAATGTTGCCTATATTGTTATAGAGCTTAATGATGTTGGTATGGAAATCGCAGGATTCGCTGATTTTTAATCCTTTTATGTATACATCCATGGCATTGGTGTAGCTGCCTTGTGCATAATAAATGTTGCCTGCTTTGAGATGGGCGGTTGCGCAAAGCTTTTTATCGGCATCGGGCATGTCGGTATAAAAATGGTTGATAGCAACCGAATAAAGTATGATGGCTGTATCATTTGCTTCTTTTTCAGCATATTTGTCTCCTTGTGTTATGATTTCTTGTAGGGAGAGATGGCTGGTTTGTTCGCGGAAGTTGGCGTAGGCTTCTTTATCTTGCGAGAAAATCGCGGTAGCGTGAAAAATGAGAATAGTCCAAAGGAGTGGAGCTTTTATCAAGAATAAGGGTGGCTTTGTCCTGATAGGAGTGTCCGATTGATTGTGGTGCATAGATTTTGATAATTAGTGTGTGGTCATTGATAATGTTTTGCACAACAAAAATAGGGTTTAATTTGGCTGTTGCAAATAAAACCCTCTCCTTTTTATCCAATTACTCTATTCTCTTCTTTTTTATTCCGTTCGTTTGCAGCCGTTTGCTTGCATAAATTCGTTTAATGCTATTTCGTAGTTGCCATGTACCATAATATGATGGTTGCCCAAAGGGGTTTTCAGGAAATAGTCTGCGGGGGTATTCATCTTTATCCTGACTTGTGTTCGGCACATGTTGATGTAGTTTGTGTTTTCCGTCAGCGTGCCGGTTGAAAGGTAATATTCATCCAGGCATTCCCCGCCACATTTGACGATGGTCACATCTCCCGTAGGCAATAGTCCCTGAATGCCGATACCGCTTTCTGTTTCGAAATGGTTGCGGATGATGTATTTTTCGGTTTGTTTCAGTCCCACGGTGCAGTGGGCAAGAATGAGTTCATTTGTTCTTGTATTTATCATGGAAGGATTGGCCATGAAGCCAACTTTTCCGGTCAGGGATTTAATAGCCAGCAGGGTGAATATGGATTGTAAATCACCTTCACATCCCGCCAATATGCCTTCATCGTTCAGCATGGATAAAGCCAGACAGCCTGTCGTGCCGATTTCTTCTATCAGCTTAAAGCAACTCAAGGTGACGGCACTCAGTTTCTCTTCTTTACAAATTCGTTTCACAGCCCGGTAGAGTCGCATAGCCTTCAGCATATCCTCGGGTGTCCCTTCACGGCAAGCCAATGCTTGCGAAGCGACAGCAGCGCAGGAAGCACCTACTTCATTGTCTGTGATACGATTGAATTTCTCGTACACCCGTTCAAGGGGAATGTCAAAATATTCAACTCCCCAGCGGCGCTTGGCAAGCAAGTAGTCCACATTGCTGGCAACGAGCCACGAAGAGGGGGCACCGATGACCCCGATCCGCAAGCCGGCTATGGAGCGTTGCGCCTGGAAATTATTATATAAAATGTGTACACGTGCCACTATGGAAGGGAGTTCACCATGAAGAATTTCGCTCTTCATCCCGCGGTTTCGAAGCCAGGATGATACTTCTAGTGCAGCGGCAAGCGAATTCTGCATTCCGTCCGCCAGGATAATGGCAGGGCGGGGGAGTGATTCAAAATGTTGGATAACTAACCTTTCCACTCCTCCGGTCGCGATGAATATGATTTTGAAATCATTGCTGCCAAGTTTGTCAATATCCTGATGATCTATAAATTTGACAGTGAAGTATTTCTCCAATTCACTTAATACAGCTTCGTGGGAATTGCGGATGGAAGCCTGCTTATGAAGCAATGAAGCGAAGGCAATGAGGTTTATGGTCATTTTGGTATTGTTTTAGGTTTTGTATATGACAAATGTATAGCTTTCTTTTCAAAATGCCATAACCTTTTTACCCTTGATAAGGATTTTAAAGTTTTTATGTCTCTGTCTCCGATTTATTGCGTACATTTGCCCTCCAAATTATAAATTGTAAATAGAAAATAGTAAAACGCCTTATGCCAATCATATCCATTCGCGGAAACGAAATGCCTGCTTCGCCTATCAGAAAACTGGCTCCTCTTGCCGATGCTGCCAAACAAAGAGGAGTGCATGTGTTCCACCTGAACATCGGACAGCCTGATCTGCCCACACCACAGGTCGCGATTGATGCGATACGGAATATCGATCGTAAAGTATTGGAGTATAGCCCGAGCGCTGGCTACCGCAGTTATCGTGAAAAATTGGTAGGCTATTATGAGAAGTTCAACATCCATCTCTCTGCGGACGATATCATCATTACTTCCGGTGGTTCGGAAGCGGTATTGTTTTCGTTCATGTCTTGCCTCAATCCGGGCGATGAGATTATTGTTCCGGAACCTGCTTATGCCAATTATATGGCATTCGCCATTTCTGCCGGGGCAAAGATACGTACCATTGCCACTACCATCGAAGAGGGTTTCTCTTTGCCAAAGGTCGAGAAGTTTGAGGAACTGATTAACGAACGTACCAAAGCTATCCTGATATGCAATCCGAACAACCCGACTGGTTATCTTTACACCCGTAGGGAAATGAACCAGATTCGTGATCTGGTGAAGAAATACGATTTGTTTCTTTTCTCGGATGAAGTGTATCGTGAATTCATATATACAGGTTCCCCTTATATCTCTGCCTGCCATTTGGAAGGCATTGAACAGAATGTCGTGTTGATTGACTCCGTTTCCAAACGGTATTCGGAATGTGGCATCCGCGTCGGTGCCCTGATCACCAAGAATAAGGAAGTGCGGGATGCCGTCATGAAGTTTTGCCAGGCGCGGTTAAGTCCTCCTTTGATCGGTCAGATTGCTGCCGAAGCTTCATTGGATGCGGGTGAGGAATATTTGCGGGATACGTACGATGAGTATGTGGAACGGCGTAAATGCCTCATTGATGGTTTGAACCGTATTCCAGGCGTATATTCTCCGATTCCTATGGGAGCGTTCTATACCGTAGCCAAATTGCCGGTGGACGATTCTGATAAGTTCTGTGCATGGTGTCTTTCTGAATTTAACTATGAAGGTCAGACTGTCTTTATGGCACCTGCTTCTGGCTTCTATACCACTCCGGGTTCGGGGCGCAATGAAGTCCGTATCGCTTATGTGTTGAAGAAAGAAGATTTGACCCGTGCCCTTTTTGTTTTGCAAAAGGCACTGGAAGCTTATCCGGGACGAACGGAATGAGTCTTTCCCTTTTCATCGCCCGTCGACTTTATCGTGATACTGATGGTGGCAAACAGGTATCACGACCCGCAGTTCTCATTGCTATGGTGGGAATCGCCATCGGTCTTGCCGTGATGATTATCACCGTGGCGGTAGTGATCGGCTTTAAGAAAGAGGTGCGTGAAAAAGTGACCGGTTTCGGTTCGCACATACAAATCAGTAATTTCGATGCAGTCCGGTCGTACGAGACGCATCCCATTGTAGTAAACGACAGCTTGATGGCCATGCTTTCCGCTTATCCCGAAGTAAAGCATGTGCAACGTTATTCCACAAAGCCGGGAATAATTAAGACAGATGAGGCTTTTCAGGGCATGGTGCTGAAAGGCGTAGGACCGGAATTTGATGCTTCATTTTTTGGAAAACATTTGATAGAGGGTGAGATTCCGGTTTTCAGTGATTCGGTTGCCACGAATCAGGTTATTGTTTCGAAAGCCATGGCGGATAAGTTGCAATTGAATTTGGGTGATAAAATCTATACCTACTATATTCAAGGGGATGTACGTGTCCGTCCTTTGACCATTAAAGGGATTTACCAAACTAACTTTTCCGAATATGACAACCTGTTTTTGCTGACAGACCTGTATACCGTGAACCGGCTGAATAAGTGGAAGCCCGGTCAGGTAAGTGGCGCGGAGATTGAAATACGGGAGTATGACAAGCTGGAAGAGGTGACGTATGAGATAGCCGAAAATACGGATAACCGTCCGGATGAATACGGTGGGGTATATTTCGTGCAAAACATCGAACAGATGAATCCTCAGATCTTCGAATGGTTGGGACTACTCGATCTCAATGTGTGGGTTATTTTGATTCTTATGGTGGGTGTTGCCGGATTTACGATGATATCCGGACTGTTGATCATCATCATCGAAAGGACGAATATGATTGGGATTCTAAAGGCATTAGGAGCCGATAATTTTATGATCCGTAAAGTCTTTCTTTGGTTTTCCGTTTTCCTTATAGGGAAGGGAATGATTTGGGGAAATGCCATCGGATTGGCGTTCTGTGTTTTGCAATCCCGGTTTCATCTTTTCAAACTCGATCCTGAGAGTTATTATGTGGATTCGGTTCCGGTTGATTTTAATATCTGGTTGTTTCTGCTCATTAATGCCGCAACGCTGTTGGCTTCCGTATTGATGCTCGTAGGACCTTCATTTCTGATTACGAAAATCAATCCTGCGAGTTCAATGCGGTATGAATGATTAATATTGCAATTTTACTGCTACCGGGAAGTGGTCGGACGGTACGCGAGCTTCGTAGCTTTCAACTTCAATTCCTGTTGGAGCATCTTTGATATCGGCTTTTTCCGCTCCTGTTTCTTTCATGCTTCGATAGGTATCGGTCAATACTCCGTACTTCTTGACTTCAAACATCGGTGATACGAATACGTGGTCGATGCGACTTTCCGTAAAGTTTGCCGGATCGTAACTGTTGAACGTTCCGTTGGTGGCATAGCGGAATTCGGCTGCCTCATACGAATCTTTCAATACACCTTTGCTGACGAATGCCTTGTATGAATCATGACTCTGGTCAACGTTAAAGTCTCCGGTAAGGATGGCAGGCAGGTCGCTTCCCAATTCTTTCATTTTGTCCTGTACCAGGAAAGCACTTTCCACGCGCGCTTGTTTGCCGATATGATCCATGTGCAGGTTAAAAAAGAGGAATTCAAAGCCGGTGTCTTTGCACTTGAAATGTCCCCAACTGCAAATGCGGGGCAGTACGGCATCCCATCCGATGCTCGGTGTATCCGGGGTAGTCGAAAGCCAGAAGTCTCCCTTGTCGATCACATCGAATTTATCCGTGCGGTAGAAGATTGCGGAATGTTCACCTTTCAGTTTACCGTCATCGCGTCCTACACCGATGTAAGCGTAATCCGGAAGCGATGCTTTCAGGTCTTCCAATTGCCAGATGAATCCCTCTTGTGTTCCGAAGATGTCGAAATCATGGTATTGCACCATTTGGGCGATTACTGGGAAACGCTGTCCCCAACCGTTCCCTGCTGCCGAGTCACCGGCATTGGCATTGCGAAGATTGTAAGATGCTGCTGTAAAAGAACCGTGTTTTACGGGTTGTTGATTCTGACAACTGAATAATCCTATCAGTAGGATGGAAAAAATTAAGAGTTTGTTCCTCATGTTGATAATTTTAGTGTTTAATAATAGCTTCTTATCTTCTCATAAAATCTCCCTTGCCGCGATAGACACGGTACAACCTGAATTTCAGTGTTTGTAGCGGTTGTAAAATATCGAATAAGGGCAAGGAAAAATAATAATGTCTTTGTTCTTTTTGCTCTGTCGCTGTCTTATTGATAATAAATGCTTGTACCGTGAAGCGCAATAGCCACGCAAAGAGAGCGATGGAGGCAACAATCCAGTGAAAATGCAACACTCCCAGCACAATAGCGGTCAGGAATGCTGCATAAAATAAGAGACGGCTGAAAGTTTCAAACCCCAGAAAGTATCTTTGTGAGCCTTGATAGTAACGTGCAGTAGCCAGATAACTGATTTTCTCTTCTTTCCAGTCTTTATATCTTTCTACCGGTTGCATCCTTACAATGGCATTGCTGTCTGTTTCTACCCGTGTATTTTCTCCGTTTGCCACTTGGTTGATGAATAAATCATCTTCACCCCGTTGTAAGTTCAGGTGGGTGGAGTATCCCTTTTGCGAGAAGAATAATTCTTTGCGATAAGCCAGGTTCCTGCCGATTGCCATATAAGGCTTTCCTGCAAGTGCGAATCCCAGATATCGTAAAGAGGTGAATAGCGAATCGAACGCAATCCGCTTGTGCAACCATCCTTTACAAGGTTCGTATCCGCTATAGCCTAATACGACCTGTGTCCGTGGCGTGAAGTTACGTGCCATCAGGCACAACCACTGATTGCTTGCCGGTTTGCAATTTGCTTCCGTAAATACCAGCCAATCGTGTTTGCTAGCTTTAATGCCCAGTGTCAAAGCTAGTTTCTTACGACTGATGTAACGTGCGCTGTCCGGTGTGAAACTATGATACAAATGGCGGTATTTTTCTTCCAATAGAGTCAGCACCTCTTCGCTTTCGTCTGTCGAGCCGTCATTGATGACGATCACTTCGAATTGTGGATAATCCTGTTCGAGTATGGCAGGCAGGAAGCAACGCAGGTTTTCCGATTCGTTACGGGCGCAGATGATGACGGAGAGGGGAGGAAGCTCCTGAGTGAAATGTATTTCGCCTTTCCGGTCGGCAGTGTTTCGTATGTGTATCCGGTTGTAAAGCCCCAGATAGTAGATGAGTTGGATAATCAGAAGAACACCTGTCGCAGCTAGTAGAATCGTGTCGATGGTGTTGAATGTAAATGCTTCCATTGATTTGACATCGTTATTTGTGACTACAAAGATACGCAATTTTTGAGAGAATCACTGCCTGGGGGAAGGGTTATTTTTTCCCGTCCAGGTATTCTCTTTTGAACATGTCTACGAACAGGAAGAAGAGGGAAAGAAGCAACGGGCCGAAGATCACCCCCATAAAGCCGAATAAGGAAAGTCCGATGACGACTCCGAAAATAGTGATCAACGGATGGATGTCCGCCATTCTCTTTTGCAGGATAAAGCGGATCAGATTGTCGAGTTGGGATACGACGATGGCACCGTAGGCAACCAATCCGATCCCGTTGAATAAGTCACCGGTGAGTGCCATATATACAGCTGTGGGGAACCATATGAGGGCTGTACCTACCATCGGGATGACCGTGGCAAAACAGGTCAGGAATCCGAGTAACAATGCGTTCGGTGTACCGAAAATGAAATAGCCGATCATGGCTACCCCGCCTTGTATGACGGCTAATAACGGAATACCGATAGCGTTGGAACGGACAATCATATTTATTTCATGGATCACATGCTGGGTGTTTGTTGCATTGAACGGTAAAATCTCGTTGATGTATGCTTCCATTTTCGTACCGCCTATCAGCATGAAATAAAGAACGAATACCAATACAAAAAGGTTGACTGCAAAACTGCTGATGCCTCCCATTACTGCCTGTCCGATGCGGGGAAGTACGGAAGCGATGAATGATAAAGTGTCGCTACCCAATACGTCATAACCTGTTCTTTCCTTAATGATTTTTGCCGTTTCTTCGATAGGGGTGATGATTGATTGTGGGTCGAGATTGAAGTTCTGTAATTTGCTCACCACCAGCCATACGGTAAGTGCCAAAGGAATCAGGAAACAGAATATGGCTTCGGCTGTAATGAGCGTAGCAGCGAAGCTACGTTTCATTTTTCGTTTTTCGGTGAGGTGTATCATCTGTTTCCTGACAAGAATATAGATGGTCAATGCTCCTAACAATCCTCCCAGAAAAGGGGTGATTTGCCGGAAGAGGATAAAACCTACACCCAGAATGATGGTGATTAGAGAATATTTCCAGTATTGTTCTTTAATGCTCATTGGCGTTTCATGTTTAATAGAAAATATAAACATAAAACGCCAATGAAAGTTCTTTTGTTTTTCTGCAAATTACTTGCTTAACAAAACATCATTGATTGCTTTTTTCAATTGGTCTTTGGGCAATGCACCTTGAATTACCTGTGGGTCTTTACCCATCGGAGCAAAAATCAGAGTCGGTATGCTGCGTATGCCGAAGGCTGAGGCAAGATCCTTTTCCTGGTCTACGTCTATTTTATAGATATATATCTTACCGTCATACTCTTTTGCCAATTCCTCCAATACGGGTGAGATTGCTTTGCAAGGACCGCACCAAGTGGCATAGAAGTCGATGATGGCGGGTTTGTCACCTTCGTATTTCCACTCGTTCGGATTGGCTTCGAAGTTATATACTTTCTTTAAAAACTCAGCTTTGGTTAAATGTATTACACTCATATTCGTTTCTTTTTTGTTATTATTTATGTTTTCATTATTCTCATTTGCATTACTGGCACAGGCACTGAGTGCCAGCATAAGACTAACAATAGTAAGAGTCGTTTTGATTAGTTTCATATACATATTTTTTTTATTTGATTGATGTTGCAAAGATAGAGGCTTTGGAGGACGTTCAAAATAGCAATATAGCTGAATGAATTGTCAATTCTTCCCGTAGACTTAATAAATACAGAAAAACAGCTATAACCTATACTTTTCAGGAATGTTTACTGTGAAAGTTATATTAATACTTCCTTTAAATAATCGTGTGAAGAAGAGGAAGATGAGTTTTTTTCTTATATTATTTGAGTTTAACTCTTCTCTCCTCTTCTCTTCTATACTATGTTTGTTTTCTT
>OODP01000469.1_pt1 | contig 36460 bp, 33 predicted proteins | sample 1671011 | NCBI WGS metagenome assembly OODP01 (sample SAMN06348113, study PRJEB24527) | human gut metagenome | biome: human gut; feature: ankylosing spondylitis patient; material: feces | host: Homo sapiens | place: China | collected 2015-10
GTATAAAATATGTTTTTATCGCTGTGCACAAATGTGTTTGAGCCTATCACGTTTTTTAACTTATATTCCGTGCTTATATCAAATATAAAAAGACCGTCGGGATCGATAAAGCAAGTTTTGATTTTGGTTGTTATGTTTTTTTGTGTTGGGACAACAACAGGAATAGCCCAAAGTTATAATCCTTATAACATGAACTTGTTGTATCAGGGAGCAGCGATATTGCAGGCTAGGATAGATGCGAACAAAGATAAAGTAAATGATAAAGTAAATGATGTGTTTGATACAATAGATGATGTTGAGATAGCTATTGGAGGATTTAATGAAGCTCAGAAGAAAGAATTGAATAAGTTTTATGAGACTGTGGAAAGGACAAAAGTTAATTATTCAGATAATGACGAGATTAGAGAACTCTTGTCCTGGTTGGATAGCTGGAAAAGGCATTTCAGATCATGGGCTAAATCGCAGAGAAGGAGATGGTGATAAGAAAAGCTATATCACTATTAATTGTTATATTGGTAACATTAGCCGCTGCTGCTGAGACGATACACATATCTCCTCAATATTGGTGTAAAAATGCAGATATTGATCCTAGAGCTTATAATAACTGGGAAGCGACATACGGTATTGTAGATATAACAATCAATGCAGAAAGGTCATATGTGGAGTTGAGGATAGGTGATAAATATCATATATTCAATGTGTTATCGGTGGATCAAATAGCTAAATATACCAATGAAACAGTTTGGGCAATAAAAGCCCTAAATGAGAGTGGAGAAAAAATGGTTTTTCAGCTAAGGGTAACTAGTAATAGATTGAAGGTTTTTATGATAAGTAGAAGAGGAACTATGGGCTTTTTAGAAGAGAATTAAGCATGGAACTTTTAGAAATCTGATGTAATGTGTATTTTTAGATGATCGTTATTTGTCTGACAATAATCAAATAGGAGGGGGATGTGACCTTTACTTTTGGTATCGCTCTTGTTTTATTACAAAATGGAGCGATATCAATAAGTAAAATGAATGAAAGAATGAATATATAGATGTGATAATTAATCTATTAGATCCTTTATGGAAAAGTAAGGGGGATGATAAATAAAATGTATAATACAAAAAGTGTATTTACTTATGGCTTTATATGGCGTGGATCGGGGCGGCACCAAAGGAGGAGGCTGCGAGTGGGTGCGGAAGACGGCGGCGGGGACACCAGCCCCGTTTTCTATTGTGGTGCTTGGCGATGAGGATATGAAACATGAGCCTATTCCTTGCGGATTAGGATGATAACATATCAAAGTAGTGTATGATTTACCGTATATCGTTCCTTGGAACGTAAAAGATAGCCATTTGTTTAAAATAGAATTTTGATGTTGTAGATTCTTCATAGTCATTGTTTGATTGACGATAGTTAAACTTGGGTGCATAGTTCCCATTTTGGTGCAGCCTTAATCATTTTGTATAATGGGACAATATCAATAGGTGGGGTGATTAGTTGAATACGTAATAGTTTCGTATGGCTGGATCAGAAACAATATTAAAAGAGAAGGCTGTGGTAAATCGGATGCTGTGGATTTTTGGACTTATATTTGTGGTGATGAAAACGGGTGAAGAAAAAAGAGTTGATAATGGATATTAGTTTGCTATGAAAACAAGTAAATGCTTTGATCATGCTTTTTGTAGCTGGGATTGTAAACCTCGGATCACGGGTTTAATACATGATCCGGTTGAGGAATCAGAAGCCTATTTGTCCATAGAGAAGGAGTTGGAGGAAAAGTTACGATCTTACTTCTCTGATAAAAAAATTGATTCTGGTAGCTGGTTTCGTACTCCGGTCTCATGTTTCGAGTATTGGCAAGTGATGAAACGTTTTTTATGGGAGGACTATCGAATAGAGTGGAGATCCCCGTTTGAATTGAATCCTACTATATTCAAGGATGATCTTTAGGGGGTATTTGGGGTACGAATGGCTTTATTTGGCGTGGATCGGGGCGGCACCAAAGGAGGAGGCTGCGAGTGGATGCGGAAGACGGCGGCGGGGACACCAGCCCCGTTTTCTATTGTGGTGCTTGGCGATGAGGATATGAAACATAAGCCTATTCCTTGTGAATAAGGGGTGACAACTGATAAAGGGTATTATAGATCTGTCCTATATCGTGCCTTAGAGGGCAAAAGAAACGGTCTGAATACGAGATAACACTAATTAAAAGAAAGGAGTAAGGTCGTGAATATGGTAAAAACGAGGTTTTTGATCTTCTATTCGATAGTGTGTACTATGGTATTAAATAAGTTGTTCCTAATTTGAGGCGTTATGGTGTTTTTGGTGTTAGCTTGTATAAGTTTGATTATCTTTGAATTATCGTTTTTTATGATCCTTGCATTCAAGACAAGGCCGGAGCGATGGACATTTAAGTCTTTTTGTCTTTGGTTGGTTTCTTTGGTCTCGTGGTGTTGTTTTCCACCATTGTACGTGTGGATTGAGCGGAAGTGGCGGCAGGCTAGTCTAAGAAGGGTGCTATTTGTGCTGTTATCCCCAGTCTCTTTTCTTTTCTTGGTGGATGCCTGTACGTTCGATCCGCATCGCTTCATCCATAGCCTTAATAGCCTGATAATAGATCTCAATGCTATTAATAGAGACTGGACAGGGATTGATACGCTGTTATCTCTAATCTCTCTTATTTACTTAGTATATATCTGTTCATTGGTATGTAAGTGCGTCAATAAGCCTTTCTATAACCGAAGAGATCTTTCAAGCAAGGTAGGGATAGGGGCAGCATACAAGATTGTAAATTCTCATGGCCGAAATGGGGATACGGATGAGGTTGACATTAGGTTTGATTCGGGTTGTGAAACGGAGAGTTCCAACAAAGGATGAAGACGAATCCCCCGGCTCATTGGAGTATATCGGAAGATGGTGATTTCCCATTCGATGAGAATTAGATGATGGAATTTACTTCTTTATGGATATAGATCCTAGAGAGAATAAGGCATATATGTGATATGGAGGGACTTCGATAATTGGAGTCGGAATGATTTTCGCCATACAAGATCCTTGGTGGTAGGTCGAAAATGAAACAAGTTACCGATGATAAATCGAGTTTTTTTGCAATCTTTGTGTTAAAGAATTTATGTATAGAGAGAAGTTAGCCATGATGAAAAATACTTACAGAACTATCTATGGAGCGATTGCTGGTGATATTATAGGTTCGATGTATGAGTTTCGTTCTGTCAAGAGCAAAGACTTCGAGTTGTTTCCGTATGGTGCCTGTTTTACAGACGATACGGTGATGACATTAGCTATCGCACGATGGCTAATGGAGGATGTCACCCGCTCAGAATACACGCTTGTAGACACTATGTGTGAATTTGGCAACCGTTATCCGGCTGTTGGCTACGGTGGCCTTTTCTGCAATTGGTTATGTAATGATCCAACCCCCTATAACTCATGGGGGAATGGTTCCGCTATGCGTGTTAGTGCGGTAGGTCTTGTTGCTAAGACTTTGGATGAATGCTTGCGCTTAGCGAAACAAACAGCCGCAGTATCACACAATCATCCGGAAGCTATAAAGGGAGCGCAGGCTGTAGCTGCAAGTATATTCATTGCGCTACATTGGACTGGGGAAATAGACGAATTAAAAGTATACATAAGAGATTTTGTTACCAATCAGTTCGAATATAACATGAACCGTACATTGAATGAGATTCGGCCCCGATATGAATTTGATGTATCTTGCCAAGGTAGCGTGCCTGAGGCTATCATCGCATTTTTAGAAGCCGATAGTTATGAAGATGCGATAAGAAATGCCGTGTCACTCGGTGGTGACGCTGATACGCAAGGTGCTATAGCTGGCGCAATAGCGGCTTGTGTTTATCCAATTCCTGAATACATTATTAAAGAGTGCCAGAAACGTTTATCCGATGATCTGTTGAAGGTCGTCATCCGTTTTGAGGATTATCTTGACAATGAATGGCAAAATAAGATTAGTTTGCCCTGTTCGTGCTTGCAACCCAAGCGTGAAACGGTTGAGCCTGAGAAATATGTAGATATTATACGAGACAATATTGATTTGATACACAAATCAATTAAAATCGCAGTGGTGATGGTTGCATTTATATTGGTCAAAATATTATGGGTTTACTGGTCGTGTACTGATAATGGTACATGGGAGGATGAGAAGGGGGAACTCATTCAACGTCGGGATTTCCTGATCGATCGTGTAGTAACTTCACCACGTGCGTTGTTGTGTGAAATGCCAGAAGGAATTGGAACACAATTTCAAGGTGAGTGGGCGTTGTATTCTTGTTCAATGCTGGCGGCAGCCTTATTCAATATGTCGAAACTTTATCCCGAAACAAAAACAGAGAATCTAGAGAACATAGATAATCTTATTGAGATGGTACTTTCCTTTGAGTTGAGAAAATATGATGCTGAGCGTTGGGGCGAGGATCCTCTGGAAACATTGGATGGTGACAGGAGCCATATTTCATATATCAGTCATCTTGCGTGGATGATAAGCGAGTATAAGATGGCCGGAGGAAATGATAAATATAATAACTTGTTTGATGATCTTTGCGGAACTATGAATCGTCGGCTTCTTCGAAGTAAAAGTCTAAACTTACCAACATATCCAAACGAATGTATATATGTCCCTGATATGCTTGTTGCGATTGTCGCACTGAATAATTACTCGAAATTAAACAAGGGAAAATATATTTCTACAGTACGTAAATGGGTGCGAAAGGCTAAATCTGAATGGCTTGACAAAGAAACAGGTCTACTTGTCTCATTTTTGAGTGAGGATGGCATACCGTTTAAAGCCGCCCCGGTGAAAGGCTCGTACTCCGCATTAAACTGTCTATACCTCACGCAGATAGATTCAGTATTTGCAAGAGAGCAATATCATAGGCTCAAATCCCATTTTTTGCAATCGGGTTTATTGTTTGGTATACGGGAATATCATGATTATTCGTGTTGGTTGGGATTTGACATTGATGCGGGCCCGGTACTGTTCAACCTCAGTCCATCCGGAACAGCATTCGCTGTGGGGTCAGCAACATATTTCAATGACGTGAGAGTACGTAATAATTTCTTACGTACGGCGGAAATTGCAGGACATAGTGTGATGTGGAACAATACTCGACATTATTTACTAGCGGAAATAGCACTTGTTGGGGAATGTATCATGTTGGCAATGCGAACAACAACTCCATAGGAAAGAAATGGAACTTTATATGACCATGTGATCTAATTATAAGGGATAGCTGTCCTAAATAGAAATGTAAGTGTTATGGATCTACTTTATACAGAACCTTCGGGAGCAAAAGAAACGGATTGGATACGAGATTATGATAATTATAAAGAAGGAGTATGAATAAGGTGAAATAGTAGTTCTTAATTTGAGGCATTATGATGTTTTTTTTATTAGTTAGTGTGATAGTTTTGGGTGGTGGGTTACTGGCCTTCATAATCCTTCTATTCTGGGCAAGACCGGAGCGATGGACATTTAAGTCTTTTTGCCTTTGGTTGGCTACTTGGGTCTCATGGGTAGGTTGTCCGCCTTTGTACGTGTGGATTGAGCGGAAATGGCGGTGGGCGAGTTGGAGAAGGTGTTCTTATGCGCTGTTATCCCCTATCTCTCTTATTAGCTTAATATATGTTTGCTCGTTTGTATCAGATATCGTCAATAAGCCGTATGGGAGCCGTATGGAGATCTCATACAAGGTAGGTGTAGGATTGCCAGCGTACGAGGTTATAGATCGCACCTATGGAAAAAAGTCGTTCACTTTGGACTATATTGATCGGATAGATATTAAGTTTGAACCGGGTCGTGAAACGGAGAGATTCTATTGGTGGATGAAGACGAATCCCCCGGCTCATTGGAGCATGTCGGAGGACGGTAGTTTTTACTTTAATGAGATTTCGGAAGATGGAACCTTCTTCACAATGCGTATAGATCCCCAAAAGGGTACGGCACGTATAGAATATGGAGCGTGGTAGATAACTGGGGTTCGATTGTTGGGGGGGAGGCCCTGTACCTGTGGACGGCAGCAGGGGGCTTCTATCATTCCTCTGTTTCCCTTTGGATGTTTATGAGTTAAATAAACTACTTGCGATACCGCTGTATGGCAGTGTAATTTGGATATAAATATTGATTTCGCAGTGCAAATGTGATGTTTACAGATACGATTAAGGAGAGGTTTTATTACCGCTATTCTTACCGCAGGATCTTTGTTTTAAATTATTAAATTGATTTATAAATGTTTATAGTGATTATTGGTATTCCCGGCGAGACTACTTGTATGACTGTTCGAACAATTGAGGAAAGATCCCTGTCTTTTTGATGGATTGTATGATTTTGCCGGGGAAGTACGTAAAGATATCCTTTAGAGACCTATTTGATAGGCCTTAAACGTTACCCATTCGCCATTATATAGACATTTAAAAGTCCGACCACTAATCCATACGTTCTCTAGTGTTGTTTGGCCGTCTTCATAGTCCATATAAAGTATATCGGTATAGTAATTGTTCCAGTCCCAGTAGAATGGAATTTCCTCTCGATCTATGCGTCCGCTTGGGTAATGATAAATTCTTGTATCCCATCCTTTCCCATCCGGATTAAATGTAAGTTGCTGCTCACAATCTAAACCGTCTACGACAAACCAATCAGTCCATACATAATTACATAAATCATAGGTGATTTCCTCATACGGATCATAATACGGATCCTCCTCGCAACTACTGAACCCGCATAAGACGGCGATCAATAAGAATATGTTTATTAAATATCTTTTAGCCATAACTCTATACCTTTAAATACTATTCGAAGGTAAAGATACAAATTTAAGGAAAGGATATTTCTTTTTTTTATATCTTTAGCGCAAAATTTTCAGATATATGCAAAAAACATTACGCATTAAGAACGATATTCATGAGCTTTCCATGATGAATCAGTTCTTGGAGGAAGCTGGAGAAGAATTGGGATTAAGCACCGCTTTCATGATGAGCCTGAATCTGGTGATGGAAGAAGCTGTCTCAAATATAATTTTTTATGCGTATAAGGGAGATGTTGAGGATGCCGTAGACATTTCGTTGGTCAGGGAAGGTGGGGAATTGATCGTGACTTTGATAGATCATGGGATTGCTTTCGATCCGACTTTAAGAAAAGACCCTGATATTACTTTATCTGCCGAAGACCGTCCAATCGGAGGGTTGGGTATTTTCTTGATCAAGAAGATTATGGATGAGGTCTCTTATCAGAGAGTAGATGAGCGGAATGTCTTTATCATGAAGAAAAAAATAACCGAATAAAATATAAAGATATGGAAGTAGTTATTGACCAAAAAGGTGAAGAGACTGTAATTAAGATCAAAGGAAGATTGGATACGAATACGGCTCGCGAATGCGAGGAAAAGGTTTTGCCGGTATGGGAGAATCCGGGAGTAAAAGTATGTGTCGATTGTTCTGATTTGGAATATGTGAGTAGTGCGGGCCTCCGATTGTTTTTAATATTACAAAAAATGACGACTGCCAAGAAAGGGTCTTTACGTTTGATCGGTATGCGGAATGTGGTTCGTGAGACCTTTAGTTTGACGGGATTTAACGCTCTCTTCAAGATAGAAGACGCAAAATAAGTGTGAAGGTTAGGAAAAAGGTAGCCGGTGTGTCAAATTTGGCACACCGGTTTTGTATTAATCTTTTAGATCTTTGTCGATGGGGCTATCCCATTTGCCACCGTTTAATATATCAAGGGTGAAGGTATCGTCTGATTCCTTCGGGGTGTAGAGAATCCCAGTATAACGAATAATGTGATTTATGAGAGGCAGGATGTCATTAACCTCTCTTTCCCGGGTTACTTCATTTATCTGATTTTTGGCCGAGAGGTGTGCTTTGAGCATGAATTCCGGAGCCGGGATAAACGTGAAGAAGGAATGGGAGAAATTTGTTTTCCCGATATCAGAGTCGTTAAAAGTGTCGGTTTGTGTATAAGGCGTGTTTTGAGAAATGCCATTCCCGGTGGTTAAGTCAATCTTGTTTTGATAATTGGAGACATTTATCGTGAAGCTTTTTAGGGCTTTAGATACGGCATCGGCGGATATGAACTCTATTTTGCCGACGATTCTTTGTAAGGTGATATCTTTAATGATTCTTTCTCCCGCTTGTACTTCTTGGGTGAGAAAAAGATGAAACGTATCTGATACTTTACTGAATAGTGCGGTTTGTCCGGACACGGAGATATTCTTGTCTGAGTGGGCTAGGAAACAAATATGATAGTCGCCGGAGGGCAGTGAATCATAAATGATCGTGAAATCCGGATCTTGAGGCGTGAATTGCTTATGTTTTACCAGAATGTCCGGTTTTCCGCTTTGGTATACGATATAATCGATCCGGTTGTATAAATTATCCGGATCGATATCCGGTGTAGAAGGATCTTCCTCGGCATCGGGATTTTGGGGAATAGGCTCAGGGATATTCAGCTCGGGAATACTCTTGGTTACGGGGAAGGGTAATACTTCCTTTTGTAAATCGATCGTAAACTGTATGGGGGATAATTCCTCTTGTAGGTCGGGGTTAGGTACTTCCTTTTCCGTTCCATTACAACAACAAAAACAAAGCAGACAGGCGATAGCCACTAATTCATTTTTCTTCATAGTTGATATTTTTGGTAAATGTTTGACGCAAAGGAACGATATATTTTGTGAATTAAAAAATATTAAGCTGTTAAATTGGCGTACGCAGGGTTATTTTTCATAGCTTTGTGAATCAACAATGTAATTACCTTAGTTTAATAAAACGGAATAATACCATGAAACGAAAAATCAGAATGGGAATGGTCGGTGGAGGACAAGGCTCGTTTATCGGGGCCGTTCATCGTATCGCCGCTAATTTAGACGGACAGATCGAGTTGGTCTGTGGATGCTTCAGTTCTCGCCCGGAGAATTCATTGGCTACCGGACAATCTTTATTTTTACCGGATAATCGTATTTACGCATCTTATCAGGAAATGATAGAGAAAGAGGCCGCCCTGCCTGAAGGCGAACGGATGGATTTTGTGTCTATCGTTACCCCGAATCATGTGCATTTCGGTCCGGCCATGATGGCGTTGGAACATGGTTTCCATGTCGTACTGGATAAACCGATGACATATACCTTGGATGAGGCGAAGCAATTACGAGACAAAGTGAAGGAAACCGGAAAATTGTTTATGCTGACTCATACCTATACCGCTTACCCGATGGTGAAGGAGGCTCGGGAAAGGGTACGCAGGGGGGATTTAGGTAAGATACGCCGTATTTATGTGGAATATCCTCAAGGCTGGCTATATAATGACTGCGCTGATGTTAATAAGCAGGCGGCTTGGCGGGTGGATCCCGGTCGGTCGGGCAAGGCCGGTTGCATGGGGGATATCGGGACGCATGCGTTTAATCTGGCGGAATATATAACAGGGCTGAAGGCCGTGGAATTATGCGGTGAATTGAATACCTTCGTGCCGGATCGTCTTTTGGATGACGATGGGGCGGCATTGATCCGTTATGAGGGAGGTGCGAAAGGGGTGCTGACCGCTAGCCAGATCGCCGTAGGTGTAGAGAATGGCTTGAATATTCGTGTGTATGGAGAGAAAGGTGGGTTGGAATGGCGTCAAGAAGAACCGAATACGATGGTTATGCGTTGGCCGGATCGTCCAGCGGAGATCGTCCGTACTTCCAATGGATATATGTCGGGTATCGCCGCTCATAATTCCCGTACACCGGGCGGGCATCCGGAAGGCTATATAGAGGCATTCGCTAATTTGTATTGGAATTTCGCCTTGGCTTTGCAATCGATTCTGGCTGGTGAGGAACCGGCTCCTGAGACCTTGGATTTCCCTTCCGCCGAAGACGGTGTCCGTGGCATGCGGTTTATCGAGACGATTGTAGCTACCGGATCGACAGAGAATAAATGGATAAAAATAATCGACTAAAAATAATACTATTATGGCACGTCCTGTAACATTGTATACCCTCCAGTGGGGAGATTTATCACTGGAAACAGTTTGTCAAAAAGCGAAAGAATTCGGATACGACGGTGTGGAATTGGGACTTCCCGATCATGTGGATGTCCGACGTACGGATACGGCTTATTATCAAGGAATCAAGGATCTGTTAAAGAAATATGACTTACGGCTTTATGCGATCTCTACCCATTTGGTAGGACAGGCTGTTTGCGATAATATCGATGAGCGCCATAAGGCGATCTTGCCGGATTATATTTGGGGAGATGGCGATCCGGAAGGGGTTCACCAACGGGCTACCGAGGAGATGATCCGGACCGCTCATGCGGCAAAGATGCTGGGAGTCGATACGGTTGTAGGTTTTACGGGTAGTTCTATTTGGCATTATTTGTATTCTTTCCCTCCGGTAACGGACGCGATGATACAAAAGGGGTATGATGATTTCGCCCGTCGCTTTACGCCCATCTTGGATGAGTTTCAGAAACTGGGTGTACGTTTTGCGTTGGAGGTACATCCTACAGAGATCGCGTTCGATACTTTTTCCGCACGCAGAGCATTGGAGGCGGTAAATAACCATCCTGCTTTCGGTTTTAACTATGATCCGAGTCATCTAGGATATCAAGGGGTGGACTATGTGGATTTCATCTATCAGTTTCCGGAGCGTATCTTCCATGTGCATATGAAGGACGTATATTGGAGTGATACCCCTAAGCAGGTGGGTATATTCGGCGGTCATGTTACTTTCGGCGATCCCCGTCGATATTGGAATTTCCGTAGCTTAGGACGAGGAAAGATTAATTTTGAGGAGATTATCCGTGCTTTGAATTCAATTGGCTATCAAGGTCCGCTTTCCGTGGAATGGGAAGATAGCGCTATGGATCGGGAACATGGGGCACGGGAATCTTGCGAATTGGTGAAGAGAGTGGATTTCCAACCTTCCGCACATGCGTTCGACGCTTGTTTCGGAAAGGAATAAATAATTATTAATTACAAAAAACACGAGATTTGATGAGTGTGAGAAAGTGGATGTTTGCCGGGGCCTTGTTATTGGCCGCCGGCTTGAGTTCTTTGGGATTTGCCCAAAAACCGGGGTTGAAGTTTAATCCGGATAAGAAGTTTAAGATTGTACAGTTTACGGACTTGCATGTGAAATGGCAAGACCCTCGTTCGGACATCGCTTTTGAGCGTATGAACCAAGTGTTGGATGACGAGAAACCGGACTTGGTGATTTTTACGGGAGATATTATCTAGCAAGCCTGCGTTGGAAAATATGCGGAATGTATTGAAGACAGTCTCCGACCGTAAAATACCATTCTCCATTGTTTTCGGAAATCATGATAATGAGCAGGGGGCGACAAAAGAGGAGTTGCTGAAAGTAGCCGAAAGCCTACCGTATAGTTTAACGGCGGATGAGGTTCCCGAAATCTCAGGCGTGGGTAATTACGCCTTGACCGTACGTTCCTCCGACGGGAAGAAGGATGCTTTCGTCTTGTATTGCATCGATTCGAATACCTATTCAACTATCAAGGGGGTAAAAGGATACGATTATATTAAGCGTGACCAGATCGATTGGTATTGTAAGAAAAGCGCAGAGTTTACCCGGAATAACGGGGGAGAGCCGGTTCCTTCTTTGGCTTTCTTCCATATTGCGTTGCCGGAGTTTAATCAAGCGGCTTCCGATGAGAATGCCCAACTCTATGGCATACGTAGGGAAAAGGCATGCGCTCCGGCCTTGAATTCCGGCTTATTTACGGCGATTAAGGAGAACGGGGACGTGATGGGTATATTTGTCGGTCATGATCATGACGATGATTATGCGGTTTGCTGGTATGACGTATTATTGGCTTACGGTCGTTTTACGGGTGGTCCGACGGAATACATCCATATACCAAATGGAGCACGTGTGATCGAATTGAACGAGGGAGCCCGTACCTTCAAGACTTGGATTCGTACGAAAGCCGGTGTAGAGCAGCTTACTACCTATCCGGATTCATTCGTGAAAGAGTGAGGATCTATATCATTCTGAAAATGATATAAAAACTGTATTCCTTATTGTTAAAGCTCTAAATTATATCTAACTTTGCGGTTGGTTGAAAAGTAAAAACTAGAGTATGAAGAAAATTAGAGCCGCCATCGTAGGTTATGGCAACATCGGGAAATATGTGTTAGAGGCCCTTGAAGCTGCCCCGGATTTTGAGGTAGCAGGTATTATTCGTCGTAATCCGAATGATATTCCGGACGAGTTGAAGGCATACACGGTTACTGATAGCATCACCAAGTTAGATAAGGTTGACGTAGCGGTTTTGGCTACTCCTACACGTAGCGTGGAAGAGCATGCGAAAGAGATTCTGGCTTTAGGCATCAATACTGTCGATAGTTTCGATATACACGGAGGTATCGTGGATTTACGTCGTTCTTTGGACGCTGTAGCGAAGGCTCATAATACGGTAGCTGTAATTTCTGCCGGTTGGGATCCGGGAAGCGACTCTGTGGTACGTGCTTTGTTAGAAGCGATGGTGCCGAAAGGTATTACTTATACGAACTTCGGTCCGGGAATGAGTATGGGGCATACGGTTGCCGTGAAGGCTATCGAAGGCGTGAAGGCGGCTTTAAGTATGACGATTCCTTTGGGAACAGGTGTACACCGTCGTATGGTTTATATCGAGGTAGAAGACGGATACGATTTCAAGCAAGTGTCTGCCGCTATCAAGGCGGATGATTATTTCGCTCATGATGAGACTCATGTAATGCGGGTTGAATGTGTCGATAATTTGTTGGACATGGGACATGGTGTGAACTTGGTTCGTAAAGGTGTATCGGGCAAGACTCAGAACCAGTTGATCGAATTCGATATGAAGATCAATAACCCTGCCTTGACCGCTCAAATCTTGGTTTCTGTCGCTCGTGCGAGCTTGAAGCAACAACCGGGCGCATATACGATGATCGAATTGCCGATAATCGATATGCTGTACGGCGAGAGAGAGAACTTAATTAGAAGACTCGTTTAATATAAGTTGATGGTTGACAGCTGGCAATTGACAGTTCGGGAAATCCTGACTTGCGATTGTCGACTGTCAATTGTCAATTGCCAACTGAAATAATTATGCTTGATTTTATTACATGGACTGCCGATCCCGCTATCTTTACCATCGGTTCCCGGGAGATTCGTTGGTATGGATTGGCTTTTGCGATTGGTTTCGCTATTGGCTATATGATTGTAGAGCGGATGTGGAAAAAAGAGGGACTGCCGCCCGCATGGATCGATTCCCTTTTGATTTATACGATGCTCGGTACGGTGATTGGTGCCCGTTTGGGGCATTGTTTGTTTTATGCTCCGGAATATTATTTAGCCAACCCGATTGAGATTTTCAAGATTTGGGAGGGAGGATTGGCTAGCCATGGTGGTACGTTAGGTATAATTATCGCCATTTATTTCTACTCGAAGCGAGTAAGCCATAAAAGTATGTTATGGGCTTTCGATAAGTTGGTGGTTCCGACAGGATTGGTAGCTGCTATGATTCGTCTGGGAAACCTGATGAATCATGAGATTTACGGTCATTCCACTGATTTGCCTTGGGGATTTCGTTTTATCGATAATTTACACGCATGGAGAATGGGGGCGGAGCCTATTTTTACAGCTCCGAGCCATCCGACGCAATTGTATGAGGCCGCTTGTTATCTGGTGACGTTCGCTATCTGTATGTGGCTATATTTCAAGAAAGAGGCATGGAAAAAGCAAGGACTTATCTTCGGCGTATTTATGATATGCGTATTCGGGTCTCGTTTCTTCATCGAATTCGTGAAAAATGACCAAGAGCCTTTCGAGGCTGGAATGATGTTGAATATGGGGCAATGGCTAAGTATCCCGTTTGTTTTGGCAGGGTGCTGGTTTGTCTGGAGAGCGCTAAGAAATGGAAAATTAAAAATTGAGAATTGAAAATTAGAGAGCACACGCTTTGTTATTTTCAATTTTTAATTATCAATTATCAATTAAAAAAGATGTACAAGTTAAAAGAAATTGCGGATAAAGTTTATTATGTAGGAGTTAATGACCGTCAAAAGGCCCTCTTCGAGAATATGTGGCCGTTGCCATACGGCGTTTCCTATAACTCGTACTTGATCGTAGACGAGAAAACCGTATTGATCGATACGGTCGATGTTTGTTACTCTGATATTTTCTTGAAAAAAGTAGCGGATGCCTTGGACGGACGTTCTTTGGATTATCTCGTGGTAAATCATATGGAGCCGGATCATGCGGGAAGTATCCGTTTGTTGCGTCAGCAATATCCGGACGTACAGATTGTCGGAAACAATAAGACTTTCGGAATGCTGGAAGGATATCATGGCATCAAGGAAGGCTTGTTTGAGGTGAAAGAGGGTGATACCTTGAATACGGGTCGTCATGAGCTTGTATTTTATATGGCTCCGATGGTGCATTGGCCGGAAGTGATGGTTACTTATGACGTTACGGATAAAATCGTATTCTCCGCGGATGCGTTCGGTACGTATGGCACATTGGATGGTGGTGTGATCGATACGGAGATGAACGTGGAGCATTATTGGGAAGAGATGATTCGCTATTACTCCAACATTGTCGGAAAATATGGAAGTCCAGTACAAAGGGCATTACAGAAGCTTTCGGGCTTGGATATCCAGACGATTTGCTCTACCCATGGACCTGTTTGGCGTGAATATGCGTCGAAAGCGATCGATATCTATGACCGTATGAGCCGCTACGAAGGTGAGGAAGGCGTGGTTATTATTTATGGCAGCATGTATGGTAACACGGAGCAGATGGCTGAGGCGATCGCCGCTTCTTTGGCTGATAATGGCATCAAGAATATTGTGATGCATAATGTTAGCAAAAGCCCTTCTTCTTATATCTTGAAAGATGTGTTCAAATATAAGGGAGTTATCGTAGGTAGCCCGACTTATAGCAATCAATTGTTCCCAGAGGTGGAAGCTGTGTTGAGTAAGATCGAGTTGCGTGAGGTGAAAAATCGTATTTTCGGTTATTTCGGGTCTTTCACATGGGCTGGAGCCGCCGTGAAACGTTTGGCGGCTTTTGGCGAGAAGATGAAGTGGGAGACTGTCGGTACGCCGGTTGAGCAGAAGCAAGGTTTAAGCGCTACTAAATACGAGGAGTGTTTAGCCTTGGGCAAGGAAATGGCTGGGAAATTGAAAATGGAGAATTGAGAATTGAAAAGTCTAAAGGCTCCGACAACAGATAAAACGAAAGCTATTAACAATAGATCTAATTTATAAACAAAAGAAAGGCGAGATGCGTAGATTGGGAATCCTTTAATTTTCAATTTCCAATTTTCAATTTTCAATTAAAAAAAGCGTAACGTTATGAGATTAATTATCGAACCTAATTACGAGCAACTCTCAAAATGGGCTGCCAATTATGTAGCAGCGAAGATCAAAGCCGCGAATCCAACCGCTGAAAAACCATTCGTACTGGGCTTGCCTACCGGATCTTCTCCGCTGGGTATGTACAAGAACCTGATTGAATTGAACAAGCAGGGTGTCGTATCGTTCCAGAACGTGATCACTTTCAATATGGATGAGTATGTCGGCCTTCCGAAAGATCATCCGGAAAGCTATCATTCTTTCATGTGGAATAATTTCTTCAGTCATATCGATATCAAACCGGAGAACGTAAATATCTTGAATGGTAACGCCGAGGATTTGGAGGCTGAGTGTGCGTCTTATGAGGCTCGCATGAAAGCGGTCGGTGGCGTAGACCTGTTCTTGGGTGGTATCGGTCCTGATGGCCATATTGCGTTCAATGAGCCGGGTTCATCTTTGAGTTCTCGTACTCGTATCAAGACGTTAACTACAGATACGATTATCGCTAACTCCCGTTTCTTTGATAATGACGTGAATAAAGTTCCGAAGACTTCTGTAACGGTTGGTGTAGGTACGGTTCTTGACGCTAAGGAGGTATTGATCATGGTAAATGGTCATAACAAGGCTCGTGCGTTGCAACAAGCCGTTGAGGGTGCCGTGAACCAAATGTGGACAATTACCGCCTTGCAGTTGCATCCGAAGGGAATCATTGTTTGCGATGAGGCGGCTTGCGCGGATCTTAAGGTAGGTACTTATAACTATTTCAAGGATATCGAGAAGGATCATCTTTGTCCTTGTTCATTGCTAAAATAAACGAATCTCAGATAGGGCTTTCTTTGAATGCCCATCATAAGGAGTTAAGAATGCCCATTGTAAGGAGTTTACGATGGGCATTCTTATAACCTTACGATGGGCATCGTTGTTTTAGGGCAATTGGTGGCTGCCGGCTGGCTTCCTCATAGAAGATATACTTCACTGGTTAGAGGAAATATACTTTTCCTGTCAGAGGATATATACTTCATTGACAAAGTCAGTACTACTTACTTTTTTGCGTTCTTGACGTAACGATCCAGCCATAGGTCACATTCATACAATAGATGTAATATGTTCTCTTTGGCGGCGTAGCCATGACTCTCATAGGGCAATACGACATAACGTGCGATCGCCCCGTGGCCTTTTAGGGCACTGAACAGGCGCTCGGATTGGATCGGAAAGGTTCCGGAGTTGTTATCCATCTCACCATGTATGATTAATAAAGCTCCATGTAGTTTATCGGCAGACATGAATGGCGACATGGCATTATATATTTCCGGTACTTCCCAATAAGTACGGGTCTCTGTTTGGAAGCCGAACGGGGTAAGCGTACGGTTGTAAGCCCCGCTACGTGCGATGCCGGCTTTGAACAGCTTGGTATGTGTTAATAGATTCGCTGTCATGAAAGCTCCATAGGAATGTCCTCCTACGGCTACACGATTCGGATCACCTACACCCATCTCGGAAATAACTTTTACGGCCGCCTCGGCGTTCATTGTCAATTGCTCAATGAAATCATCGTTCGGCTCCGCTCCCTCACTGGTACTAACGATCGGCATCTCGACATTTTCCATTATACAGAATCCACGTAAAACCCAATAGACGGGAGAACCATAGTTGATATTCGTAAACATGTATTGAGAACCTCGTACCTGAGAAGCCTCGGCCTTGCTTTTATATTCTCTCGGATAGGCCCACATTAAGACAGGTAATGGACCGTCCTTCGCTTTATCATATCCGGCAGGGAGGTATACGGTCGCTGTTAGATCCAAACCATCCGCACGTTTATACTTGATCTTTTGTTTGCTAACGTTTGCCATGGCCGGATATGGATTGGCGAAATGAGTCAATTGAGCGAATTTTTTCTTTTTCAAGTCACGAGAACAGAGATTCGCTGGTTCTGTAATGGATTGACGTGAAGTGATCAATTGAAGCTTTTCTGGATTCGCTACCTTTAGGATGGTCTCATAATATCCGTCCTCGCAGCGCCAAAGTTCCGTGTTCTTTTTTGTTTTCAAATTGTAACGGCTAAGGTAAGGCATATCCCCTTTAGGTGAGGCTCCTTGGGCAAGCATCAATAACTCATTGTGGGCTTTATTGGTATAAACGATATATTTACCATACGCATTTTTAATCGTAAGTGGATTTCCCGGATTGTTGTAATTATCGTCGGTGGATACATTGAATAATAGAACCGGAGACTCAGAAGAGCAAGGCTTAAAAGTAAATGTCCTGTTTTTACGAGTCTCCCGGGAAGTCTCGATCAATAAAGCGAAAGCATCGTCATTCCACAGGATGTTGCGGAAACGTTTCTCTGTCTTTGCGACTTCCTGTTTCTCGCTGTTGAACGGATAGCTTATTTGGTAGATAATATCCATGAAATCGGTCTTGTTTTGCTTAGGATCTCCTTTATCTTGCGCTTCCGCCCAGTAAACGGTAGCCGGTTGATCCGATCTCCATCCGAATTGACGGGGATAAGGCGAGGTCGTGTCATATCCCATCGGAATATTGACGGTTGGATTATCCGCTAACGTATAAATGGAATTGCCTTGTAAGTCTATGACCTCGAACTTTTGTGGGAAGTTATATACCGGTACTTGATAGGAATACGGACGATGAACTGTCGCGATAAGTAGCAAAGATTTATCCGGGGATAATGAAAGCGTACTGCCGTAGATTGCTGGTTTTCCGATCTCGTACACAATGCCCTCTTTTATACGTACCAATTGGGAGGTGAAATAATAGTCGAATAATTGCTCGTCGTATGGATTTTTCAGCAAGTCTTGATAGGTACGAGCGGGCATCACCTTTCCAGTACTTTCTTGAATGATGGGACCGGATGGGACTGTGGGTTTCTCCGGTGCCTTCCCCCTGTTTTCTGGAACCATAAGCGTAATAAACTCATTGTCGCTAATCCATAAGATCTCCGCTCCACTTGTCGCATTGATTTTACGGGTACTTACTTTCTGAGCTACGGGCTGTTCCGGGGTACAGTTATAAAGATATACGCCATTCGCTTCTTCCACGAATAGAGCTACCTTATTGGATGAAGGAGAGAATGAGGCTTCTGTGATTACCGCGTTGTCAGGAATTCCTTCAATCTTGATTTCTTCTTGAGTAGCGATGTTCATTAAACTGGCACCCGTATATTCGGCTTGCCGGCTCGTATTGAATGTTTCGGGACTGATACGCATTCCCGCTAATTTAAGCTCCGGTTGCGCAAGCTTGGCGATAGACCGGTACGGGGAACGCTCTAACTGGAGTGCCCACTGATTGTTATCACTAATTCGGATGATCGGGGATAATTTGGCTAGGGCCACTTCCTCTATTACGGCTGGAGGACGTTGATAATGTGTTTCTTGCGCTATTCCAGGACATATAAGCGCTAAAGAGAGCAGAGCTGAAAATAAATGATTTGTTTTCATAAATAGTGATATAAGAAATCCCCAAAGATAACCTGTTAAAGTATACTTTGGGGATTGTGATTAATGTAAGTTAACGTAAAAAGAGTGTTAATAGTTCTTTTCGATCAAGTCGTTGAAATCTGTTTCCTTTTTTGGAATCTCGAAGATCCAACCATCAGCATTCGGATCCTTGTGCAAGAAACCACAGAAAGTAGCGTCAAAATTAGACCCGGTTCTATCCAATGGCAAACCTAGACGTTTCAAGTCGAACCAACGGAAACCTTCGCCCCAAAGTTCGATACGGCGATGTGTCATGATCTCATCCGCTAGTTTTGCGCCAGTGTTACCCAAATCCTTGTACTCTGGATCACGTTCTTTCAACAAGGCTTGCAAATATTCCTTTGCTTTTGCGTCTTGATTGGAACGAGCGAAAGCCTCGGCTGCAGTCAAGTACATTTCGCTGATACGCATGAAGGCAAAATCACCTACAGCATCAGCTGTAGAGCGTGCCGTGAACTTGCGGTTCTGATAAACACGCTGGTTGTAAGAAGTTGCGGGTACTTCTGCCTTTCCTGTCGGATCCCACCATTGACGGCGAAGATCGGTTGGCGACATTAAGTCGTAAGTACTTTGGCTGATACATTTGATACCTGTGCGGATAGAGCTGGAGTTGAAGTTCCAAGACATATACGCATAGAAAGAGTAGAAATAAACCGTTTGGTCATTCTGTGTCATTGCGGCATACATCGCCTCTTTCGTAGCGGAAGTGATATTAGCGAAACCATTCATCAATTCAGACTGAGACATGATCTTACAGCCATCTTTCTCTGCTTCATTGATAGAATTCACTGCGGCCGTAGCTGCGTCTGCGTATTTCTGTTGAGTCAGAAGAGCACGTGCTTTCAATCCGTAAACCGATGCTAGGCTATAATGATTCTTATCATTTGGCTCATAGTCTGCCAATAAGTTCAATGCTTCGTCTAAGTCCCCGTGAATCTTTGTGTACACCTCTTCTACCGTATTACGTGCCATAGGCTCGATTTCCGGACTCGTACGATAAGGAACTCCCGGTTGAGAGTTGTCCTGTCCGTTACGATATGGTTTCGCATAATATTGTACTAGATTGAAATGACTCCATGCACGAATTGCCAAACACTCGCCCTTGATATGGTTCGCAAGCGCTTTTTCGCTATCTGTGAGTTTTGACTCATCGCTAAAGTTATCATTCAACGCTTTCAAGATGTTGTTTGCATTCAAAATGAACTTATAATAAGTTTCCCACTCACCGGAGTTGTACGAACTTGTTGCGTTCGTTGGATAACTCCAGTTTAAGAAACCTTGATGCCAAGTCTGCGTGTCCCATGTCAAATCATCAGCTAACGCTTCTCGACCGATGATGAAACCGGGCTCACCTCCCAAACCTTGGTTGCCTAAGTCTTGAGATACCATCTTACGATGAATACCGTTCAGTGCAAGATAAAGATTGTCGAGCGAAGTGGATACTGTCGTGAATGAAACGTTCTCGGTTGGGATTGTATCCATATAATCGCTGGAACAGCTTGTGCCGATCAGAGAGCCACTTAGAAGCAGTCCTGCTGCGATGTGTTTGAATAATTGTATATTTTTCATATCTTTTCCTTTGTTTGATGTATTATGAATTTAGAACGATACATTTAAACCGATCGTAAAGTTCTTAGCCGGCATATATTCATTGTAAGATACTCCGGCATAGTTAGCTTGCGGATTCAGACCTTGACGGGCTTTCAACATGAATAAGTTCTCTGCGCTGACATTGACGCGTGCACTCTTGATGTTGATAACGTTTAGGATAGACTTAGGCAAGTTGTAAGCCAAAGTGACAGTACGCAAGTTCAAGTAATTTGCGTTTGTCAACCAACGTGTAGAATAGGATTGTCCAATGCTAGTCGCATGACCTGAGTTATTGTCCAAACGAGGTACATCTGTGATCTGGCCCGGAGTTGTCCATGCGTTATGTAGATCCGGTGACATCGCATAACCGAACTCACCTACATCCATCAATCCTCTATAACTCGAGTCAAGCACCTTGCCTCCTAATGAATAAGAGAATACGGTAGAAAGGTCGAATGCCTTATAGCTCAAATTGATATTGAAACCACCATATACTTTCGGAACGGCAGAACCACTGAAATCATATTTCGCATAGCTATAAGAGTTTGTCAATACTTGACCATCTTTCTCTACAAGTGTCTTTTTTACCGCATCTTTAATATTACCATTCGCATCGGTGTTGTTTTCGGCATCAAAGATATACAATCCATCTCCGTTATCAGGATTAACACCCCACCATTGACGTAACCAGAACTCATAGATTGAATGTCCCTCCATCAATTTCTTAGAGTCTTTGATGATACCATCTTTCCGGTTGGCATCAGGCAGACGAGTCACCTTATTATTGATGAATGTAGCGTTTGCGCCGACTGATAATTTCCAATCTTTTGATTTTAATACTTGGTAGTTTAAGTCGATTTCCACCCCTTGGTTACGAACTTTACCAATGTTTTGTACGATCTTTTCGACACCACTGGATAACGGTTGGCTAACATTGAATAACAAGTCTCTGGAGGCCTTACGGAAGAACTCGACCGTACCATTCAAGCGACCGAACAATCCGAATTCTAAAGCGACATCGGTAGAAACCTGTGTCTCCCATTTCAAATTATTGTTTGCCATAGTCGGGAAGTAGAGACCTGCTTCCAAACCGTTGTTGATACCCAAATTATACAAGGTTTGATAAGGATAGTAATCCTGTTGTGTGTCATCATCTGTATAATAGATGGCATCGTTTCCGGTTTCACCGTAGGATGCCCTCAGTTTCAAATTGTCCACCCAAGTCAAGTTTTCCATGAAATCTTCTTGGCTGATACGCCAAGATGCTCCGAATGACCAGAAGTTACCCCAACGGTTATCCTTGCTAAAGCGAGAGGAACCGTCACGACGATACGAGGCTGTTACATAATATTTATCATCGAAATCATAGTTCAAACGAGCGAAGTATCCTTCTTTCTTATATTCGCGTGTATAAGAATCCATTGAGCTTATGCTTACGAAGTTACTGTACTCATACGTTCCGGAAACGATCTCATTAGTCTTCATACCGTAGTTATATTGTAAACGGTAGCTATAGTTCTCATGGCCTAACAAAGCTTCGATGTTATGCTTACCAAAAGTCTTTGTGTAATTAATCAACTGGTTGAATGTCTGTGTCAAGAAGTTTCTATTTCGGATGTTCAAACGTCCCGGTCCTGCGGTTCCGTCACCTACCTCTGGGTTCTCATATACTCTACGGCGTTCATCCTTATTGTCAAATGCGTAGTTCACTGTTAAATTCAATCCTTCGATCGGAGTGATCGTTACATAAGTACGGGCACTAGAGTTTGTGGTAGACATCAAGCGATCGTTCCACAGGGCCTCAGCGATACCGTCGCGTCCATTGCTGGAGATACGGGCTCCTTCATAATCGTAGGTATATAAAGCCGGATCAGTAACTACGTTTCCTTCTTTATCCAAATAAGCCCCTGTCTCAATATCATGCTTATGTACCGGATAGATCGGTGCCATAGAACGAATGAAACGAGATAAGTTACCATAACCAGCGGAGTTGCTAGAAGTAGAAGTAGAATAATTGGAGTTTGTACGACTTAAACCTAAATTCAATCCACTCTTGAACCATTTCACCGGATAGATATTATAGTTCAAGCGTGCGTTGTAACGCTCAAAGTCTGTCTTAATCATATATCCCTTATCATTCAGATAGCCTATGGAAGCATATGTGTCGCTCTTTTCTGTTTTTGTATTGTAGCTTACATTATATTCTTGGCGATGTCCGGTACGGTAAGCGGCATCTTCCCAATCAAGGTCCTCACCCCATTTTAAAGCCGAGGCTGATGGATTCAATAAACCGTCTGTGCCCACGATTGCGTCATTGGCGATTCCTACGAAAGGATTATATTTTAATTTGTTGATAATATCTTTAGAAGCATTAGCGGCAGCGTCGGTAGCACTTTGTCCGAGTGACATATTTGCGTTTCTCAACATTTGCCATTGCAAAGGATAATAATCGTATACACCTACTTTTGCGTAATCGTTATAAGCTCTGCTAGACCAACCTTGTGAGATACTCAAGGTAACACCTGCGCCACTGCTGCTAGAACCTTTCTTAGTCGTGATCAAAACCACACCGTTACCTGCGCTAGATCCATACAAAGATGTAGAAGCGGCATCTTTTAAAATTGTCATTGATTCGATATCAGATGGGCTGATAGAAGAGATATCACCACTGAAGATGGCACCATCCACTACATATAAAGGAGCATTATCCGCGTTTACTGAACCAAAACCACGGATCGTTACCTTGGCAGCTTCTCCCGGTTGTCCGATAGAGGAAGTCATTTGTACTCCGGAAGTGTTTCCTTCCAATGCGGAGAGGGCGTTACTCAATGGACGTTTGTCCATCAAAGCGGCACCCACCGTGGATGCGGAACCTGTAAAAGAACTTTTCTTTGCGGTACCATAAGCTACGACAACAACTTCATCTATAGCTTGAGAATCTGAAGAAAGAACAATTCTCATGTTTTGCTGAGCTGTAGTTTCTTGAGTCCGTAAACCTACATAAGAAATAATTAGCTTAGCATCTTTCTGAGTTTCTAACTCAAATTTACCATCTAAATCGGTAATGGTTCCAATAGTGGTTCCTTTTACTACGATGGATGCACCTATAACAGGCTCCCCATCATCTTCATTAATCACTACACCGGTCACCTTCATTTGCTGGGCGACCATACACTGCACTCCCAGAAAGAATGAGAGTAGTACAAGCGTTAATTTGTGCTTCATAGAATGAATTTGTTTGTTAATTAGACACACATTATTTTTTCAAGAGACCATAGTTTGCACAGAACTACAGTTAAAATACTTATCAAAAAAATGTACACACCAAGACTCCTGAAAATCACAGCCGCAAATATACTAATTTTTATTATAAAAAAGCAAACTGTTATAAAACATTCTAAAACTAATATAATATTGATTGATATTGTCAAATTCAATTTAGTTGTACTGGGGATCTTGTTGCATTATGATAGCTGGCAGGAGGGTTTTTGGTCTTAGTTATCTATCTGTTAATTATGCTGTTAAACATAGTTCTGTGCAGACTAAATGCCTTAATGGATGCTGAAAGGGAAGATGTCCATAAAGGATATCTTCCCTTAAACTTTGTGTGTATAATAAAAAAATGAAGTATTAATTAACGTTTATAAACGGATAGGGTTACCATTATAGAAATCTAGAATCTTCGTACGGAAGATAAAATCATATTTGGCCTGTGCCTGTTCCGCTAGACTTTGCGCGTATTTTGTTTTAGCCTCATTAAATTCAAAGACAGTGCTTTTACCTGCGTTGTAACGCTCTTGGGCATAATTGAACGCTTCCTTGCTCGCCGTGACGGATTTGTCGGAAGCCGTATATTTCTCTTGGGAAGCCGTTGCGTTGTAGTACGCTTGCTGGATTTCCTTGTATAACGTTTTCTTTGTATTTTCCATCAGCAATTCCCGGTTGATAATGTTGATCCTTGCGGTACGAACGCTATTGCGTACTTGGAAGCGGTTGAAAAGTGGAATACTCAATGAGAATCCGACGATCTTTTGCCCATTCTGCTTAAACTGCTCGCTAAAGGAACGAGTATCGGCAAATTCACCTCCGGAAGTAGAATGATAATATCCATTGCTGTAACTAGCCCCGAAATTTAACTTGGGGTAATAGCCCGCTTGCGCGACACGCAACATTTTCTTTTGGCTCTCTAGCAAATACTGTTGTTCCTTGATCTGAGGCTTGAACGTAACCGCATGATCGTAAATGTTTTCCGGAGGTAGGATGCTACTCATATTATCAGCCACCGCATCTTCAATTACAGGAGTCTGTATATCGAAACTCCGATCGCTTCGCTCTAGTTCCAGACTTTGCGCCAGATCCAGTAAAGCGAGGTTCACATTGTTTTGCGACTCGGTAAGCGTGACCTCATCTTTCGCTAATTGGGCCTTGATATCATACAGTTGGGAAAGTGGCACCTTTCCGGCGTTCACCATGGCCTCCGTTTTATTCACCTGCTCCTTGTCTAGTTCCACTTGTAGTTGCGCTATTTTCAGTAACTCTTTATTATAAAGTACTTGCAGGTAGTAGGAAGCTATATTGATGGATAGGTCTTCTCTCGCCTTATTCAAGTTCTCGATAGACGCTTTTAGATCAAGTTTGCGGGCGGCGATATCGTTCGGTATTTTTAACCCGTCAAATAAAGGCATGTCCAGATTGATCCCCAATGTGGAATTGGCGGCGTTCTGGTCCACGATCACCCCGGATTTAGACGTGGAGCGTCCGAACTGGAAGCTCTGTCCAAGACTGCCGTTTAGGGCCGGGAGCCAACTGTATTTGCTGGTATGTAAGTCTACCTTTCGGCTTTCCTGTTCCTGCTCCTTTTGCTTTAAGTCGATATTATGCTCGATGGCATATTGGATGCACTCCTCCAGACTCCATTGCTTCACCGCATCCTGAGCGAAAACATAGTTTCCGGACAGGAGGGAAGCGATTGCCAGTATATATAAGTTTCTTCTCATCATACAATCTTTCTTTTATTTCTTATTCGGGTCAATAGCTGCGCCCCGGACTTTATCGGTTGCGGCCAGTCCTTCTTGAACCTCGATCTTGATACCGTCGGACAGACCTACCTTTACCGGATGTTTCTCGAAGACTTGCTCCGGTTGCTCTTGTTTAACTAACTGAACGAATGCGGAATCCCCTTGGAACTCGACCGTGCTTTCCGGGATCGTAAGAACGTCTTCCGCACGTTTTAGCACGATCTCGGCGTTGGCGCTATATCCCGCACGGATGAAAGCATCTTCGGGGATCGTCACGGCTGCCTTGATCTCAAATTGAATGGCTCCGTTTTTCTCAACACCTTTGGGTGATACATATTCCAGCAAGGCCTCGAACGAACGGCTTTCCATGGCTCCGATCGTAAGCTTGATAGGCATTCCCTCGTGAATGCGCCCGATCTCGGTCTCGTCTACGTTTCCCTTGAAGATCATGTCATTCATGTTGGCGACTGTGGCGATTGTCGTACCGTCGTTGAAGTTGTTCGCTTGGATAACGGAGTTACCTACTTTCACCGGGATATCCAGTATCATACCGGTGATGGTACTACGGATCTGCGTGGTACTGGCTACATTGGAGTTCTTGGCGATACCGTCACGAATAATTTCCAGTGCGCTTTGCGCATTCTCTTTCTCCTCGACCGCCTTTAAGTAGTTGGCCTTCGAGAGATCGAAATCCTCTTGGGCGATAACACCTTGCTTGAACAGCAGTTCATCTCTCTTATAGGTTTCCTCCACCTGTTTAAGAGATATATCCGCTATGTTTACGCGAGATTCGGCGCTATTTAGCTGTACCATCTCCGGTATGACCTTGATCGTGGCGATAATCTCCCCGGCCTGTACCATCTGTCCCGCTTCTTTCCTTAGCTCGGAGATGATACCGGATATCTGCGGCTTGATCTCTACCTCGTAGCGAGGTTCCACGCTTCCGGTGGCCACCGTCTTGGTCTCTACCGTATCCCTTTTGGGGGTTACGACCTCATAAACGGTTATTACCGGTTGCGCCTTCTTCCATAAGAAATAGAATGTGCCTATTACCGCCGCACCTACGATCGTTAATAAGATAATACGTAGGATTTTCTTTACGATGCGATTCTTCATGATTATATAGTTTTATTTTAATTATCGATTCGTTATTATTCATCTCGGATGGCATCTATCGCTTTGATCTGCATGGCTCTCCATGCGGGAATCAGGCCAGCCATAAAACCGCTTATCAGCAGTACGACAGTGGCAGCTACCGCTGTTTGGATGTTTACGCCGGGATTCAGCAAGGTCGGATCGTTCGTTGGATTGGCGGACAATATCTTATCCAACAAATCCAAGAGGAAGACTCCGGCGCTTAATCCCAGTAAGCCCGCCAAGGCAGTCAGCACCAAGCTCTCGCTCATGACTTGCGAGATGATGTCGAAAGGCTTGGCTCCCAAAGCCCTTCGTACGCCTATCTCCCTCGTGCGCTCTTTTACCGTTACCATCATGATATTGCTGATACCAATAATACCCGATAGCAAGGTACCCATGCCGACCAGCCAGACCAAGATGTCGATACCTGTAAACAGTAGATTGAATGTCTTGAATTGTGCGGCGATATTGACTACGCCTATCGCCTGAGGATCGGTCGGTGCGATCTGATTTTGCGTCTTCATGATATTCTTGACCTGCTCGATCGTCGTCTCAATCGGATATCCCGGTTTCACGCTCAGTGCGAGGAAATGCAGGATGTCGCCTTGGTTCAAGGTCTGCTGCATGGTATTGAACGGAATGAAGACGGTTTCTTCTCCCCGGCCGCCCAGATTCAGGCCCGATGCCCTTTGGTTGACCACTCCTACTACTTGGTAGTAAAGCCCGTTCACCCGGATATATTTGCCGCAAGGGTCCTCGTTGTGGAATAATACCTCATTGATCTTCGTGCCGATCAAGCAAACCTTGCGCTTTTCCCGCATATCGATCTCATTCAATAAACGGCCATAGTATAGGTCTTGCGTATCGATATTGAAGTAAGCCGGATATATACCTTTCACGTTGAACGTTCCGGTCATTATCCCGTAAACGATATTCTTTTCCGAGCGGTTGCCCCAAAGGATGGGGGAGATATCCTGTACGCTAGGTACGTCTCGTATGATGGCGTCTATGTCCCGGTTCCTCATGTTCCAGTTTCGCCCCTTGTTGAATCCTTGGTAGGGTTCGCTGGTGCGATCGGCGTAGAAGAATAGCGAATTCGTCGCGAATCCGTTGACGCTCTTGAACATGGCGTTCTTGAATCCCGATCCGGTACCCAGCAACAATACCAGCATAAGGATTCCCCAGAACACGCCGAAGCAAGTCATCAAGCTACGTGTCTTGTTGCGGGTGATGGTTACCCATATTTCTGTCCATCTGTCTATGTCAAACATATCTTTTCGGTTTATTCTGTTCTCATGGCTTCAATAGCGGATACATTCACGGCTTTGCGAGCGGGGAAATAGCCCGCCAGCACCCCGGCTACGACCAGCACCCCGGTAGCGGCCAGCGATATCCCTAGGCTGACGGTCGGGTGCCGGAATAAGGTAAGATCCTCGCCGGGATTTCCTCCGGATGAAGCGTTGTTCATCCCGCTCATCGTCATGCCATAGTCGATTAGCTCCGTCAACCCGATTCCCATCAGCATCCCGATGTAACCGAATATGGCGGTGATCATGATGGACTCTACGATGACAAGCTTCAATATCGAGGCCGGTTTCGCCCCGATCGCCTTCCGGATGCCGAACTCCCGGGTCCGTTCGCGTACGGTGATCAACATGATGTTGCTAACCCCCACGATACCAGCCATCAAGGTGCCGATACCTACGATCCAGATGAAGAGCAAGATACCGTCTGTCATCGTATTGAACATACGGATCTCATTGCCGGTCATCCACATACCGATTGCGTTCTTGTCTGTCGGGTCGAATATGTGCTTACGGGCCATATACGACCGGAACCTGTTCTCGAAATCCTTGCACTCTTCTTCGGTGGAGACCCCGTTTACCGTAAAGTAAATGGAGCCGAACCCGAAGCCTTTATTATAAAGTTGTTGCGCTACGGTAAACGGTATATATGCGGGCGCGTTGTTACTCTTGTCGTCATCATCATAGATACCAACAACTTGATACATCATATTGCCGCATTTCACGTATTTACCCAGCGGGTCCTCGTTACGGAATAGCACTTCCGCCATACGGGGGCTTAGTATGATTACCTTGCGTGTAGCGTTCATATCCATCTTATTGATGAAGCGCCCGTTCTGGCTCGCTACATTAATATATATAATGGAATTGTAATCCTCGGATACGCCCCGCAGGTCGCCCACGATGTATTCTTCCCCATACGAGATGGTATCTGTTTGCGAAATGGTAGCCGAGCAGTATTCTATTTCCGGGAATGCCATCTTGATGCCGCTGAGATCCGCTTCCTTGAACTCGATCCTGCGGTTCGTGGGGTTACCTTTATAAGGCATGGTGGTATAGCGCCCCCAAACCTCCACGGTATTGGCGGAAAACCTCCGGAAGTTGAATATGATGCCGTTTCTCAACCCATTTCCCGCTCCCAGCAGGGTAATCAGCATAAAGATCCCCCATGATACGGCGAAACCGGTCAAGAAGGTACGGAGCTTGTTTTTCTTTATCGTGCTCCATATTTCCCTAAAATTGTCAAAATCAAACATGCGATTCTTCGTTTACGGTGTATTCAATCAATCCGTCTTTTACCCGGATAATCCGGTCGGTAGCTTCCGCCACGGATGGCTCGTGGGTAACGATCACCATGGTCATACCTTCTTGGTTTACGCTACGGAGGAGTTCCATCACTTCCACGGTCGTGGTACTATCCAATGCCCCGGTAGGCTCGTCGGCCAATATAATCTGCGGCTTGGCGATCAAGGCACGTGCGATGGCCACACGTTGCTTCTGTCCGCCGGACATCTCGTTCGGCATATGATCCGCCCAATCCTTCAATCCCACCATGTCGAGATATTCCAGTGCCATGGCGTTTCTCTTCTTCCGGCTTACGCCTTGGTAATAGAGTGGGAGAGCTACGTTCTCCACTGCGTTCTTAAACGAGATTAAGTTAAATGATTGGAAGATGAAGCCGATCATACGGTTCCTCAGCTCGGCGGCACGGCTTTCGCTTAGATTCTGAATCAACTGTCCGTTTAATAGATAGGTGCCCGTGTCGTACGTATCCAATATCCCCAAGATATTCAATAGGGTTGACTTCCCGGAACCGGACGCTCCCATGATAGATACCATCTCTCCCTTCTCTATATCTAGGTCGATACCTTTCAAAACGTGCAGTGGGGCTCCGTTAAAGTACGTTTTGTTTATTCCTTTCAGTTGAATCATCATATTATGTAGTTACTTTATATATTAGACGTACAGTTTGCTAAATAAGTTACACTGTTGGTGAACACTTTTATCATCTGGTTACAAATATATGTTTTACTAAGATACCTTGTATCGCAAGGTACTACTAATTATGTAATATTAACAAAGAGGTCTTGATTATAAGTAGATCCTTGTTCCTTTCCTCTGTATATTGTAGGCCAAACAAGCGGCTGTCTTACCCAATTCATAAAGATACATTCATCATGCACCAACTGATGCATGATCTTCTAACGGCTGGTGCATGATCATCTACCAACTGGTGCATGATCGTCCACCAGCCGTTGGACGATGAAGCTAACCTTATCTTTGCCCTAATAGATAAAGGGAAAAGCTTTAGGCTATACAGGCATAAACCCTTAACTTTGCGGCGAAATTCAAATAGCAGAAAGATTTATGGTAACAATTGGTACGCCCAAATCGGCTACGGCAACTAAAGTCGTGCTTTGTGGCTCGGGCGAATTGGGGAAAGAGTTTGTAATAGAGTTGCAGCGTTATGGCGTGGAGGTAATCGCCTTGGATAAGTATCCGGACGCTCCGGCCATGCAGGTGGCGCATCGTTCCTATGTGGTCTCCATGCTGGATGGCGATGCCTTGCGGGAGATCATCGAGAAAGAGAAACCGGATTATATCGTGCCGGAGGTGGAAGCGATCGCTACCCGTACCTTGATGGAACTGGAGGAAGAGGGATACCATGTGATTCCTACCGCCCGTGCCACTTGGCTGACGATGAACCGTGAGGGAATCCGCCGCTTGGCGGCCGAGGAGCTGGGCTTGCCTACCTCGCCGTATCGTTTCGCCGAGACCGAGGAGGAATTTAAAGAAGCGGTGAAGGTAATCGGTATGCCTTGCGTGGTGAAGCCGATCATGAGCTCGAGCGGACACGGACAGAGCGTGGTTCGTGAGGAAAAGGATATCGATCGTGCTTGGCAGTACGCCCAAGAAGGAGGACGTGCTGGAGCGGGTAAGGTGATCGTGGAAGGTTTCGTGGATTTCGACTATGAGATTACCCAGCTGACGGTTCGGCATATCGGAGGAACGTCTTTCTTGGAACCCGTAGGACATGTTCAGGTGGACGGTGATTACCGGGAGTCTTGGCAACCGCAAGCCATGAGCCTTGCCGCTAAAGCGAAAGCCCGTGAGATCGCCGGTAAGATCACCGAGGCTTTAGGCGGACGTGGTATTTTCGGCGTGGAATTATTCATTAAAGGAGATGATGTCATATTCAGCGAGGTTTCCCCCCGTCCGCACGATACCGGAATGGTGACGATGATTACACAGGATTTGTCTCAATTCGCTTTGCACGCCCGTGCAGTGCTTGGCTTGCCGATCCCTAATATCGTGTTTCATGGAGCGGGAGCTTCCCGTGCCGTTGTAGTGGAAGGGGACAGTGACCGGTTGTCTTTGGGGAATCTGGATAAGGTTTTGGAACAACCCGATACGCAGATGCGTTTCTTTGGAAAACCGGAAGTTCATGGACATCGCCGTATGGCCGTCTTGCTGGCTCGTGGTTTGGATGTGACGGAGGCAAGGGAGAAGACCGGAGTGATGATGGAGCAGTTAAATGTTAAATTGTGATGCTTCCTAGGATAAATGAACGTTTTGGTGTGTGTTGTGAATAAAATGTGAATATTTACAGACCTATTTTTCTATCAAAATAGTTTATTTTTGTCTCAAGTTTTTAAAGAGACATTTGATAATCTATAAACGCAGATTACATATGTTTGTTTCACTAAAGAGTGAAATCTGATTGCCGAAAGTTTGTACTTATTTTATGAATACAACAAATGGAAATATGGGCGTTGATTTGAAACGCTCTATTTCTATTCTCGGTGAAGATAAAAGAGTGAGCAAACAGATCAATAGCTAAGGGTGGGTAGATTTAACCAAACAGACATCCTTATCTCCTTTCGCCCACCCTAGCTATTGTTCTTATTTTACTTGGATTCCTTTTGTATTTCTCATGGTTTCCATCACGGCATGCGTATCTACTTGGGCCTTTTCTTGTATAAACTCCGGGAGGTTGTAAGTCCACAACAGGTCTTTATAATATTTTACGGGATTTTTTTGCGGCAGGAGGAATGGTTTATGGGCCGTACCTTTATCATCGATATAGGTAAAGAACGGGCGTGTGTATAATCCATCCAACCTGCGACTGCTAAATACCAGCCAACGATTGTTGTGGCTCCATGAATGGTAGCTTTCTCCTTCGGCGCTGTTCGCCTCGCTCAGCGGGTACGTCTTTCCGTCGGATAGGCGGATCATATATAATTCAGCGTCTTTATGCCAAACCCCGAAACCGCCATATTCCTGTAGGGTAAAAGCCAGATATTTACCATCCGGTGAGATTCTAGGGAAGGATACGCTTTTGTGATTGGCCCGGCCATTGTATAAAGTATCTACTTGCTGGCCTAGGGTGCGGGTTTCCGGGTCAAAGTCGACACGGCATAGGCTGTAGGTCATTTGTCTGAAATTCTTAGAAATAGAATCTACGGCGGCGGTCGAACTGAAATAGAGGCTCTTCCCGTCGGGAGAGAACGCAGGGAATATTTGCCATGCGTCTTTGGAATTTAACGCTTCGCAAGAGAATACCTCGTTCTTCTTCACGTCATAGATCACGATATCGGAGTTATGATCCAATACTTCCAGCGTATTGGGATTATTGATGAAGAAGTTTTGGTAGGTATCGCATACGGTGGCCGCCAGATAGTTACCATTCGGATGCCAATACATGTAGACAAAGTTTGAGACGGTCTCGGGAGTCTTGGTATTTAGCTTGGTGATTTTCTTTCCATCAATCAGTACGGAACCGGCGTGTTTGCCTCGCATATGGAAAATCATTTTATCCGGGTTCCCGGAGGAAAACGTGTGGCAGTTTACGCAGTTATAGTCGGTTAAGCTATTCTCATAAATCACGCTTTGGTCATAATTCTCCAAGTTCCGTTGATAGATACCCATCCTGTTCCACATATCATTACTCAAGGCTAATAACCGATAGGCTATATATTTATCAATGGAATCATTTACGATGTCCATATGAAAAGGCGTATAGGCGTTCCATTCGCCCTGTATGCGTTTAGCGATGGTCAATTCTATTTGGTTTCCGGCATTCTCTTTCAATAAGGCTTTCCATCTTTTTTGTGGGATCTCAAAGAGCCCCTCATCGCTATAGACTTGGAGTTGAGTCTTTTCCCCTTTAATGATAAGGCAGTGCTCACTGCTATCGGCGATAGAGAAATTGAGCGGGGCGATGTTCACAGGGATGGTCACATCCTTGTAATCCGGATAAATGGCGATTTCCTTGTTTAGACTCTTGGCGATCTGTACGTCGCTTTTGGAGCATGAAACCATCAAGGCGATGAGAAAAAGGAAAAGATATCGGTTTGTATTTGTGTAAGTCTGTCTTTCCATATGTGTTTTATTTAGAGAGTATCAAATAGTACCAGAAAGTAGGTTGATAGTCGGCTATTCCAGTCGCTACATTTTGTCGGGCATGCCTTAGTCCCAATACACGTTGCTTGAATATCGAGAACTCGGACAGGACTTTATCGGTTACCCCATACTTGCGGCAATATTCCGGATCATGCTCCGCATAAGAGATCACGGCTTGTTGCAAGGGTTCGGGTAATGCGGGGAGTACTTCCGTCCCACTGAATCTTTCAACAAACGTTTTTATAGCGGGCAGGTCTTTCGATAATAATAACGTACCGATCGTATAATCCAATGCGGCTTTATTCAGGGGATTCTCTTCCAATATAATCATCAGGTTATCAAACAATCCGATTATATTGGCGAAAAGGTCTTTGTCGCTGGATAGGCTTTTTCTTTTTGTACCTAATTCCGGGTCACTCTCCACCGCTTGGTCATTATATAAGAACTTTCGTTGCGAGGAGGCCCATTCGTGATAGGCCCATGTCTTTTCCAATAAGGATATAAACTTCTCGGCCGCGGGATACTGTCCGTATATCAAATGGGATTTTATTAATAATTTAGTCATGACGGGACTGCCGTATGTAATTCCTACCGAGGTACCAAAAGCGAAATTGTATGCCAAGGACGTGATTCCTACATGGTAGTATATCTGGCTGAACAGGAAACTTTCCTCTATATGCGCTTGGTACTTTGAGACCAAAGATTGTATTCCGCTTTGCGGGTATTTGAATAAATCAGTCTGCATGACACCCTTGTGGGATAAGGCAAGGTTTAAGCAATTCAGGTGTAAGTAGTTATTATAGTTTAGATCGGCGGACGAGATTATGGCGTCCCATTGCTCGGTATCTATGTAATGAAACATTTGCATCAACGTATAGAAATCTTTATTCCTCTGTTGAAGAGCCGTTTGCGTATAATACATACCGGATAAGGCAAGTAATGCTACGGCTACTAAAGCTTTTAAATAGGTTTTTATGTGATCTAAGTAACAAGAATTGAGAGATAAAAGTCGCTAGCCCCCCTATCTGCTTAAGTATGCTGAATATATAGGTGGAATCGAATAGGAAAATCTGCTGCTGTTCCCGATAAAAAAAGAGAGGCTCTTGCATGGTCTGCAAATGAAACCATAAGACGCCGGTCAATAGAATGAATGGAAGCGGTGGTAATATCTTCTTATATAAAGTACTCATGTGATTTATTCTATTTACGATAAGTTACGTCAATTCCTTTATCCTCTTTGGCTAGCGTGCTAAGCGCCCGGATCTTGGAGGATACTTTTCCGGTAATAAACTCGGGTATATTATAAGATTTCATGAAACGGTGATAGTAGTCTGTGTCTTTCTGAGGCAAAAGGAAGGGCTTAGACGCATTTCCTTCTTCATCTATATAAGCAAAATAAGGACGTGTGTATAACCCGTCTATCCTTCGACTGCTGAAGACGATCCAGCGGCTGTTGCTACTCCATGAGTGATAGCTCTCCGTATCCGTGCTATTGGCGTTTTGCAAGGAATGAGAGATTCCGCTCGCTATATCCAGTAGATATAGATCTGCGTCTTTATGCCAGATCGAGAAGTTACCGTAGCCGGACAGCGTATATAACAAGAATTTCCCGTCTGGGGAAACACGGGGAAAAGAGGCGCTCTTCCCATCTTTTCCGGCATTGTATAAGGTATCTATACGGGAGCCGAAACTCCGGGTTACGGGATCGAACGCTATGGAGCAAAGGTTATATTTTACTTCTGAATATTCATGCGGCATGGAACGTGCCTCTGCCGAGCAGAAGTAAAGAGTCTTGCCATCGGGAGAGAATGTCGGGAAAGTCTCAAACGCTTTTGCTGTCCGAATGGAAGGCGTACTGATAATCTCATGCTTTTCCGTATCGTATACAACTACGTCGGATTGGCTGTCGAAGACCTCCACCCGGTTTTTGTCGTTGGCATGAAAGCTTTGGCTGGTCTGATTGACAGAGAAGGCTACGTATTTCCCCGATGGATGCCAAGAGGGATAGACCAAAGGCGAGATCGTCTGATCGGTCTTCGTATTTAATTTCTCGATCTTATCTCCGTCGATCAGATAAGTGCCCGAATACTTATCCCTCATGTGGAACAGCATTTTATCGGGGTTTTGCATACAAAAAGAATGGCAATTCATACAGTTTTGACCGCTGTATTTGTTTTCCATGATAGGGCTTTGCTTATAATCTTCCAGATTCCGTTGGTAAATACCCATTTGATTCCAAAGTTCGTATCCGGGTTCGATCAAGCGATAAGCCAGATATGAATCCATGGGTTCCGGAGCGACGAATAGTGAGAATTCCGGATAGGCGAGCCATTCTTTGTCTTTTGCGTAGAGCTTTACTTGTATCGCTTTTCCTGTCGCCCTTTTCAGCAATTTTCTCCAATCGGATGCGGGAAGATAGAATTGTCCCCCTTTTTCCTTGACTTGTATCTTTTCTTCTCCGAATTTGAGTACGGCGAAGGCTTCCGCATGTGGATTTTCTATCTTGAAATTTAAGGGAGCGATATTATAAGGGATCGTTACATCCGCATAATCGGGAAATAATACAGGTTTCTCCGAGGTTTCTTTGCTTACCGGGATCGTATCCGAGCAGGATATTCCTAGTAGAATAAGAAATAAACAGGTGATATATAGAATATTTCTTTTCATGGTTGTTGATCATTTTAGAGTATAATAAGACCAATAAGTGTCTCCGAACGACTTCTTTATAAGTTGCGGAAGTTGTGGGTTGTTCCGGTTCTGCACGACTAAATTCCGATAACCTGCGAATTTGCGGATCACATTTCCGGATACGTTAAAACGCTTCCAGTAATCCACATCCTTCTCTGCTAATAGGATAACAGCCTCTTGGAAACTCACGGGGAGAGAGGGGAGTACCGGTGTTCCATAATACTTTTCTATCAGCCTTTGGAAAGCTTTCATGTCTTTAGACAGCAGATAGATAGCCCCGGTGAATTGGATCGGGAGCTGATTTTCCGGATCTTGTTCCGCACGGATAAGTAAATCATGTTCCAGTCCGTTGATACCGGATAAGTTACTTTCCTTCGGAAGAGCTTTTCGTTTAGGCCCTAATACCGGATCAGCTTCAATCGCTTTGTCGTTATATAAGAAGCCTCTATGCCGTTTGGCCCAATCATGATAGGCATATGTTTTTTCTAAGAT
>OODP01000477.1_pt1 | contig 35828 bp, 30 predicted proteins | sample 1671011 | NCBI WGS metagenome assembly OODP01 (sample SAMN06348113, study PRJEB24527) | human gut metagenome | biome: human gut; feature: ankylosing spondylitis patient; material: feces | host: Homo sapiens | place: China | collected 2015-10
GCTTGAACAAACTTTATTATAAAAATTGAGCTGGCATCAGCAACTAACAAAATTCTATACATATTCTAGCCATTAAACACATTTATCATCTTTAAATATTCAGGCCATTCTCCCATATCTTTCCACTGACCATCACTAACCGGAAAACATCCGACACGTCCTCCCCTAATATTAACTTTCTCAATTAAATGAGTGATGTGAAAGAATTCCCCTTGAGGAATTTCTCTTATTAAATCTGCGTTGAGGAGATATACGCCTGTATTTATCATATATGAGATTTCGGGTTTTTCAGTGATTTCTTTCATAATTCCATTTTGACCAGTTTCAATAACTCCGTAAGGAATATTATAGCTTTTAATTGCCGTAACGATAGTTATGTCATTATGGTTTTCTTTGTGGTAATTATATACATCACGAAAGTCTTGATCGATACGAATATCACAGTTACTTACAAAAAATGGAGTTGAGATTTTATCTTTTAGCAAAGAGACACTTCCAATTGTACCTAGAGGTTTATCTTCCATAAAAAACTCAATGTCATAGTTCTTGTCTAATTGGCGAAGATAATATTCTATCATATCGTATTTATAATTTACTGACATATAGAATTTCTTACAACCAATAATCTCAAACTGATCCATTATTTCTTCGAGTATCGTTCTATCACCCACAGGAATGAGAGGTTTAGGAATAATATTTGTAAGTGGCTTAAGACGGGTACCTTTACCTCCAGCCATTATCACAACAGGTAAATCTATCTTTTCACGTTCCGGAACATTTTTAACTGCAAAAAAATCTTTCCAAAAATAAACGTCTACTAATTTGCCATTATCATCTAAAACTGGCATACTTTCAGCGCGCATAGATTGCATTTTCTTTTTGATAAGGTTAATGGGTTGACCTAATTGAGCATATACTTTTTCCTTGTCAAGAATACATGCAATTGGAGTATCAAGTGGAATATTCCTTATTATTGCTCGCTGAATATCACCAATAGATATTAGTCCAACGAACTGTTCACCTTCAAATGCATAGAATAAACGAACGTTACGTTCATCCATCTGCTTCATGGTCTGAAGGATGGTTTTATCTGCTTCAATTTTAATTGAAGCTATTTTTTTATTCAGCATATCATTCTTTATTGTATCTGAGACCAATTACTCAAATTAAAATTTAATAAAAACGCTCGAATTATTCTGTATTACTACTATTATAGTCTATATTAGCTTTTAGATAATGAGCGGGATTACCAACATAAATGGAGTTTGCATTTAAATTCTTAAGGGCAACACTTCCCATTCCTAATACGACATTATCACCTATGGTTATACGGTTACGTATGGTTGCATTTATACCGATAAAACAACATTCCCCTATTTCCACTAATCCCGCTATTGCCACTCTTGCTGCGATAAAAGAATGCTTGCCTATTTTAGAATCGTGACTAACTAAAACTCCAGGTTTTATTGTTACATTATTTTCTATACTTGCACCTTTACAAATAGTCGCGTTTTCACAAACTATGACACCTGCACCAATATTTGATTTTGGACTAACGTAAGCAGTGGGATGAATAATCGTTGCAAATGGAATTTTGTTACTATATAACTCAAATAGTTTTTTCTTTTGTGCAAACTGAGTATATGCCAAACAAATAATGACACAGTCAAATAAACCTTCTCCATACATAATAAATGCATCATTATCATTACCCAAAATTTTATAGCCATTAATTATATCACCTACTGAAGCGTATCCATCAAAATAACCGATAATTTCAAACTTATTTGTTGATTCAATGATATCAACAACTCTTGATGCAAACGCCCCTGAACCAATTAGTGCAATTTTCTTTTTCATTTTATTCCCAAATGACTTCCTTTACAACCCCATCATTCTTAGATTGTATATTAAGTATTTGCTTAATATACACTATTCTATTATTTAATTGTTCGTAACTTTTGGCAGATACAACCATAAAATAACGTGATGTCTTATCTGTGTTTGCCTTAACTTTTAATCCGACATATAGAGTATCAAGATTATTACTATGTATAAAAGGTAATGACAAAATCTCATCAATACCATCACATCTCACACATTCACCAATTGGTAAGAAAAAGGCTACATAGCATGCTATTGTTTTCATATCTTGAACAAATGGTAATGATCTCGCTTGCCCTGTAACAATGTCTATCAAGAATTTCTGAGTATCTATACCTGTCGTAAGAGGAACAAGATCGGAAGAAATATATACACCACCTCCTCTTGCGGCTACTTCAATCAAAAAAACTTTTCCATCACATATAATATATTCACTGTGAGTAAGCCCCTGCTTTAATCTAAATCCTTCAATGATTTTTTTATTTATATCTAAAACTTTTCTTACAATTTTTGGGTTATGTTGAGAAGGAAATATTCTTTTGCACGCAGCAAATACATTATTTGTACTTTTAAAGTAAAATGTATCTCCTATAACAGTATTGATAAAGTTATAATTGAAAGCACAGCCTTCAACAACTAGTTCATCACCATATACAAATTGCTCGATAAGAATTGGTTTATTATTCGCATAGGTGTTTACATAGGGATAATAATGTAAAATATCTTGTTCTGATGCTGCTTTATATATTCCTTTGCTTCCCTGATTACCGATTGGCTTCAGGATGACTTCTTTGAACTGGGAATGCTTAAAGAAATCAATAGCATCCTGAACAGAATAACAGAGTTTGTATGCGAGTGTTTCTATACCCAGCTCTTTACACCTTTCACGCATCAAAAATTTATCTGTAAATATACAAGCCGTTTCATAAGAATTGCCTGGTAATCCAAGTTTTTCTGAAACATAGGCCATAGTACGCACTGGAATATCTGTCTGATCTGTTAGCACTCCAATAACCTTGTATTGTTTGGCAACTTCAAGCATTCTACTCTCATTACAGAAATCATCTTTGACAATTTCATCAGCAAATTTGCAAGCAGGTTCATTAGGATCAAGAGTCACTACTATAGTGTAATAACCCTCTTCGTGAGCCTTCTTAATGATAGGAATCTGTAATCTTCCAGCTCCAAAGATTAGAATAGATTGTTTATCCATTGATAGCTCTATTTAAAGTCTCACAGATGAAGTCAATTTGTTCCATAGTTAGAGACGCATACATAGGCAATGTAATCTCACAATCTGTTACATATTCTGTTTCAGGAAGAACAGTTCCTTCTTCTATATAGATTGTAAATTTGTGGATAGCAGGATAATGAACACTCGTTTGTATGCCTGCTGCATGAATTTTCTCACGAATTACATCACGAGTACCTTTGTTGCTGTTAATGAGAACTACAGGCATAATGTAATTACTTGTAAATTCAGTACAGTCAGCGAAAGGAACTACAACTCCTTTTACATTTGTGAGTTTTTCTACGTAACGTTTGCGTACTTGAATTCGTTTCTCTAAGTCAGCGGGTAATTTCTTTAGCTGTTCTATAGCAATGGCAGCACGAATGTCATCCATGCGAAAGTTATAGCCCAGCTCTACTATGTCGTAAGCTGTAGCGTGTCCTGAGGCTCTTTGATATGACATGGTAGTCATGCCATGTGAACGAAGTAAACGAACTCGATCCGCCATTTCCTTATTGTTGGAGATAAACATACCACCTTCGCCTGTACTAATATTTTTGTTTGAGAAGAAGCTGAATGCGGCACAATCGCCAATGGTGCCCAGTTTTTTACCCTTGTATTCAGAAAGTGGACCATGACAAGCATCTTCTATTACTTTTAGGTTATACTCTTTAGCAATAGTCATTATTTCATCCATCTTAGCAGGGAATCCAGCCATGTGAACAACAACAATAGCCTTTGTTTTTGGTGTAATTTTACGTTTGATATCTTCAGGATCTATATTAATGTGATTAGGCCCAACAATGTCACAGAACACAGGCGTTGCACCTACATATCGAATACAGTTTGCACTTGCTGCAAAAGTGAGGGAAGGGCAAAGAACTTCATCTCCAGGGCCAACGCCACATACTAAACAGCACAGGTGAAGAGCGTCAGTACAATTTGACACGCTGACTGCATAATTCACCTGGAACATATTTACGAACATCTGTTCGAGTTCTGCACATTTCGGACCGGTAGAAATCCATCCTGATTTGATAGTGTCAGCCGCTGCGATAGCCTCTCTTTCATCGAAATTAAGGTTAAATAATGGTATTTGATAACCCATAATTACATCATATCTTTTAATAATATTACATTTTCTGGTCTAAACTCTTTCCCTTCTCTTCGTGTTCAAAATTGGGAATGAAGTGTTTGATGGCTTGCACCACTTCGTCCTTGGTGAAGGCAGGCTCGGCAAAGATGGCCTCCATCTCTGTAAAGAACCGGTCGATTTCCTCCATCGGGCGTTTCTTTACTTCCTCGATAACACCGAGGCTTTGGAAACGGTCCATATTCAGTTTCTCACCGGGCACATAGAATTCTTCGTAGGCCTTCTCACCGGTGGTGTCGCTGCCAAAATACACCACGGGATATTCTTGGTTGTCGAAAGGCATTTCAGCGGCAAACTGCTTTGCCTCTTCGTCCGTCGAAAACTGGCGCTTGGCACGGCCAATGCTCTTTATATACTCATCGCAAATGGCAGAAAAGGTAAGCATTTGCTTCTCGCCCAATTTTGGAAAGAAGATTTCACCGTTTTTACCTAAAATACAAGCTAACATACAAATCTGGCCACTTTCTTCAGGCGACACGAAATAACGTTTCACATCGTTGGGTGCGGCAAGGGGCTGCTTACGCATGACACGATGAATCCAACCATCGGGCAACGAGCCGTTGGAGAAAGCCACATTGGCGAATCGGGCGGTGGTGACCTTAAACCGGGTCGTATATGCCATAATCATATCTTCCATGATGCGCTTGCTAGCCCCCATTATATTTACGGGATTGGCAGCCTTGTCGGTGGACACACAAAAGAAATGGCGGGGTGGAAACTCACAGAGGAGGTCGAGTAAACGCTTGGCCTTGATGTCGTTATTCTCGATAAGTGCCTGAACCGAATACTTGTCCTTTTCGCTACGGACGTGCTTGTGCGCAGAGAAGTTGGCGAAAATGTCGAAACCGTGTTCCTCACGGAAGATACGTTCGAAGATGGGGTCGGCAAAGTTAAGCGTGTAAGTGCGGTAATCCTCGGGCACATACATGCCGTAGGTGGAGCGAAGGTCGCGTGTCAGTTCGGCCAACCCGTTCTCGTTTAGGTCTATTACAACCAAGGTTTTGGGCTTAAAAGTGAGTACGGCACGGATGAAGGAAGATCCAATAGAGCCGGCACCACCTACCACGCATATTTTCTTACCTTCAATTTCACGGTGCAGAGCCTCGCTGTTTGCCTCAATATCTGCAGCGAACATGCTATGAGGGCGGTTTATCACACAGTCAGAGATAAACTTCTGTAAGTTAAACATGTATATATGATTTGATTATTGGAATTAGAGCTTAATATTTCGTGGCAGAGATAGTAGTTAGAAAATTAAGCCTTTTTTAAATGCTTACACAGTAACGATAAGCCCTTTCTGAAAACATGCGTTATGCAGAAAGCTCATTATTTATTCTTCCACTTCCACCCAGGGATATGGATTCTCCTCGATCCCCCTCAACAGTTCAATCATTTCCCTCTCCTCGGGGGCCAATGAGTCCTTGCGCCATCCATCCATGATCGCATGCGCCTCCTCCGCCAAGCTGTCGTCATATACCTCCGCGTAGCAGTAAGTGAGCAGGCGGACTTTCAGTAACGAGGACGGGAGCCGTTCCAAAACGTGCCAGCAGCGGTCCAATACCTCCTGGATGCGCGCCTGCTTGTCACCGTCATCATAGATGGTGGCGTTATAGCCCATCAGGAGGGAGAGGCAAACATCCGCTTCCTCCTCGGGGATAATAGAACCGGCAGCGCGCCAAAGGGAATACAATTCATTGCTCAGCGAAAGGACGGCACCGTTCTGCCGGGTAAAAACGTCCGAATACATGGGGGCATCGTCCTCGAGGAAGAGGAGGTGGTGCGCCTGGCGCTGGAGTTCCAGCGATTTTGCTACAATTGATTCCATCAGAGTGATGTGTTATTTAGATTGTTTAACCGATAATTTTCAAGTAACTCCTGGGGAGCTTGACGCTGGCGGTCAAGACACCGCGAATGCGGATGACCACGTAGGTCCTGTTGGAAACGGTGCCGACCTCTCCTTCGACGCCCGATAGTTCGCCCTTGACGACCTTCACCCTGCTGCCCATCGTGAGGGACGCGTTGTCGAAGCTGACCCCGTCGGGGGAAAGGTCCATCATGAAGCGGAAATCGTCCATCTGCTTGTCGGGTACGACCAACATGCCATGGGTGGAAAGATCCTTCATGTAAAAAAGGGCGACCCCCTCCTTGTTGGGGAGATCCACAGCGACCTGCCGGGTGGCCCTGACGAATATCAGGTTCCTGATGACGGGGACCTCCACCCGTTTCCTCCGGTATTTCAACTGCCGGAAGACCGTCCTTGTGGGAAGGTAATATTCCAGGTCGACACCATGTTCCACCCGCAGCCTTTGCAGCCTTTCGCGGATGGCGAACTCCTGCTTGTCACGGGTGCGGGCGGCAAACCACTGCTTCTGTATATCAACCATTTGGGATGTCTGTTTGAGAGTCCGAACCTTCCCTTCCGGGCGCGCTTCGCGGTTTGAACGGGACATCTCCCCCGCTCAAACCATGACTGTTCTGATGATATTTCCAACGTTAAACGAAGCGGTAAAAACAGATGAAAGTGTTTCAATAGACGTTCGTTTAATGGAACGCTTTTTTTACAATGATTTTTCGATACAATATTCATAAAAGCAGACAGATAAATTCTCAATCTTATTTATTACATAGTTGATTAATAAACAAGTGTTTAGCTGAAAAAAAGCAGAACTGAAAACATTTTTTTTATTAAACATTTTGCTATTATGAAAATACCCCATATCTTTGCGTTCCATTAAACGAACGTCTATTGAAACACTTTTCTCCAATCGCATCATCATGCAGTGTGTCAATTAATTATTATCTAAAACATCCATATTTACAGATATAATTTTACCATTCTCTTTCCGATACTGAAATAAATTCGGCACCTTTGTCTTTTTCGTACAATTTAACATTGAGTTTATCAACCGCTATTTCATAGCATAAAAAAGAATACAAATGACGACAAGGGATATATCAAAAAAAAGAGAAGCGAAAAAGTTTTGACTGCTAAGAAACAGCCTGTTAACGGGAACAAGTCCCCCAGCTGGAAAGATGGTATCCAAGGAATTCTTTTTAACCATGAGGATGTGATACGGTATTTCATTTCAATCTATCAGAAGGGGTACATGGGAGAAAAATGAAGACATACAAGTCCCACCTGGCCCGTTTCCTGGCTGAAAAAGGATTACTTGTCTACATTGAGAACGGGGAATGCAAATCATTAAGCGAAAGGTCGATAGCAACCTACATCTCAACCATCTCCAGGGAAGACAGGAAGCCAAGGAATTATCAGGACAAAAAGCCGGAATAACAGATCCGGAATTTTCTCAATCCGTCCCAAGGAACAATCGCCTTATCTTTGCCGCAGGTTAAAGCTGGTAATGAAAAAGTATGCTGTCTCGACGTCAGGCACCATTCTTCGTTCATAAGGCGAACAGACCAGAAATGAATTGTTCAATCTAAAATTTAAGAATGATGAAAAAACAAAAACGGGGGGAATCACAAAGTGAAACCATGAGGAAAAGATGGAAAAGGCGTATCGTTGCCGAAAAGGCATACGATGGGAACACCGCGGAATGGATGGCGCTGAGACTGGAAGCATTGCTGGACCACATGCTATACGGACATGCACTGATCGCCTATCATAAACAGAATGGGGAGTTCAGGCTCGTAAAAGCGACGCTGGTCCATTACCGGGGGGACTTCCACAAGGAATTCGATCCCGGCAAAATCGATGGTGCCGTTGTCCACTGGGACGTCGAGCAACAGGGCTGGAGAACCTTCCAGGTGGAGAATTTCCTTGAATGGAGACCTGTAATCTGATAAAAAAGAAGATTGACAATGGTTGGCGACTGGCAAGCCGCGACAACACGAGACACACCGGTCGCTAATCATTAAACTATAATCACCAATTTAACCATGGCAACAGAATATAATGGAATCAATTACTTCCCCTTGCTTACCGGGTTCTTCCACAGTGACATCATGGAGCTGACCACCGCTATGTTTGGCATCAAAGGGCCTCATGCGGTCATCATGCTGTTATGCAAGATCTATACGGAAGGGTACTATATACAATGGGGGAAAGAGCAGTGCATGATTTTCGCCAGAAAGCTGGGATCGGAATATACGGCTGAAACGGTAGGGGAGATTGTAAACTTGCTTGTTGAAAAGGGTTTCTTTGCTAGGGAAAGCTATGAGAAACACCGAATCCTGACCTCCATCGACATACAAACGGTTTGGATGGAAGCTACGAGCCGTAGAAAAAGGGATTTAAGCAAATTGCCCCACCTGTTAATAGAAATCACCAACGAGAAAAACAAAAGTAGGAAACCTGAAAATGTAAACATCCTGCCGACAAAAATGGAAGTAAACCCTGAAATTTCGGACATTTCCGGATAAATCACAGTAAAGCAGAGTAGAGCAGAGAAAAGTCAAAGATGAGGACCATCCGACTTCCCTGCCCGAACCACCGGCCTATGCACTCAATACGAAAATGCACAACTATCACGGACTATTGGAAAGCCTGAGGTTACACAAAATAACCGAAATGAATGAAATCAAGGCAGGTAAGTCACAAAACAGTTAACATGAATCAGGCTATGACAAGTACGTACTTTTGTGGTAGTAAAGTACGTACTATTGGGTGAGTTAAATGCGTATTTAATGATCTGTTAAATACGTGCTGTTTATTACTTGGATAATGCAAGATACGGATAATACTTTTCGGCATATGTTTTTGCAATTTCCTTGTCTATTAACTGAATAGCTGCACCTTTTTTTGTAGATAACCAGTTGGGGAGTGAAAGTGTACTCTTGCTTTTATTATTTCAAAGAGCTTCTTTTGGGGGAACAACTGTTTACGAAATAGGCGATTGCATGCTTATTCCGCATATACGGTTTAATTTGGGCGATACCCCCCCGATTATACTTATCGCGACATGCCCGAAAAGAATAAGGATACTTATCAGTTAGGTATGGTGATGGAAACTGATACCCGTGTATATTTCAGTTACAATGTCGATCAAGAAACTTTTGGGGATATTACAGTAAGAGTGATGGCAAAACTTATGTTATTATACTACCCACTGAAGACCAAATTACGGACAAAGGCGAAAACTGTAATTTCTTTCCTGCATGGGACTTTGGCTCCGAAACAGTCCCGCCATACAACCAAGAGATCAAGAGCCGGTTATTGTAGTGGGAGTGTTGAAATAATTTGCCTGATTGATATGGTGAATGTGTAACCAAGAATTACTCCTTATATTTCTTCTAACGCAAAATACTGATAATCTCTCAGTAACGTTTGCAGGAACTTTTCATCGTTCCCTTCTGTTTGCTTGATATTCAGAAGCGTACGAACTTTTTCAGCCAGAAGTTTTACACGTCGTGCGCGGTCTTTCTGTCCGGATGTAAGTGTTTTATTAATTACATTCACCTGTTCCAGTGATAGGTCTGTGGCAGAGGGATAAACGGGATGATACCCTTTTGTCAGATAGTCGTATTCGTCTAGACTGACCTGAATCTTGCGGTAATTCTTTTCCTTTATTACCATTGTCCCACCTGCAAGATCGCCCAAACGCTGATGATTTTTAGTCAGTAGGACGAATAGTATTCCCAATCCTCCAGTGATAGGCAGGTCGATAGGAAAAAGCAACCAACGCAATAAGTAAGAACTGAGGCTAGGTGTGGAACCGTCTGCTTTGACTACCCGGATGTTCATTAAACGCTTTCCTAAACTTTGACCGTAGTTGAAAACTTCGCAAAGCAACGAGTAACAGACTATCGGAAGGTAAATAATAACAAAAAGGAAAAAGAATGAGAAACTGGAAAAAGCATGTATATGTAGTTTTGACAAGATGATGCTGATCCCTACCGTATATATGAACAGGAAAAAATAATCGATGATGAGAGCCAATGCACGTTCGCCAATACTGGCCGGTGTTTGGCTGATACGCACGAATTGTCCTGTGATTATGGTAGATTCTGACATTTCTCTTTAAACATTTTTGTGATTCCGTTGCAAATATATCATATTTCTCTTACTTTTGCTTCCGATTCGGACAAAACTTCTGCCCGTATCTCCGAAATATGAAAGAAGTTACGTTTATTCGCCGAAATATTGAAAAATGGAAAGAGATGGAGAAAGTCGTGGAGAATGCTGCCCGGCTTAATCCGGATCGTCTTGCCGACGTATATACTGAACTGACCGCTGACTTGGCTTTTGCACAAACACATTATCCCACTTCGCGGATTACGATTTATCTCAATAATTTGGCTTCGGCATTGCACAATGTCATTTATCGTAATAAACGGGAGAAATGGTCGCGCATCGTAACCTTTTGGACTCGCGAAGTTCCCCAGACGATGCACGATGCCCGGAAAGAGTTATTGGTTTCTTTTATCATTTTTGCTTTTAGTGCATTGATCGGTATCATTTCGGCTTGGAATGATCCCACTTTCGTACGTTTGATTTTAGGTGACGGATATGTGGACATGACATTAGAGAACATTGCTAATGGCGAACCAATGGCTGTCTATAATGGCTCGGAGGAAGTTCCTATGTTTCTTGGCATCACTTTCAATAATATCATGGTATCCTTTAATTGCTTTGCCATGGGACTGTTGACGAGCTTTGGTACGGGATACATGCTCTTTTCAAATGGTGTGATGGTTGGTGCTTTCCAGACTTTTTTCTATGATTACGGATTGTTGAGAGAATCGATGCTTGCCATCTGGCTACATGGGACGTTGGAAATTTGGGCAATCATTGTGGCAGGAGCTGCCGGATTGGCTTTGGGCAATGGCTGGCTGTTTCCGGGTACTTATTCTCGTTTGGAATCTTTCCGTCGGGGAGCAAAGCGGGGACTGAAAATTATTATCGGTACCGTTCCGGTTTTTATTATGGCTGGATTCATCGAAGGTTTCCTTACTCGGCATACCGAACTGCCCGATATACTCAGGCTAAGCATTATTTTGCTTTCACTTGCTTTTATTATCTTCTACTATATTTATTTACCAAACAGAAAACAACATGGAATTAGAGAAACCTAAAATTGCAATGTATGCAAAACGTTCGTTCGGGGAGAAACTGAACGCTACCTTTGATTTTATAAAGGAGAATTGGAAGCCTTTATTCAAATACATCACTTACCTGATATTGCCTTTGTGCCTGATTCAAGCATTAAGTTTGAACGGTCTGATGAGCGGATCTTTGAGTATGTCGATGAATGCACAAGCTGGCGCATTGAGTCCCTTAGCTGGGGCAGGGTTGATGTTTTGGATGAATTATGGGTTGATGATTTTATGTTCACTACTCGGCAGTATGATTTTGGTTGCTCTGCTTTATAGTCTGATGGCGACTTATAACAATAGGGATGGACGCCTTGAAGGTATAACGTTCACGGATATTCGTCCGTTATTGTTTAAGAATATGGGTAAGTTATTGTTGGTTGGCGTATTCTGTGTTGTCGTTATTTTTATCATATGCTTTATTATTGGATCACTTATGTTTCTCACTCCGTTTACGTTAATCCTTACTGTGCCTTTGGCATTGGCTGGTTCTGTACCTTTGGCTTTGTTTGCTCCCATTTATCTGTTTGAGAATATAGGTGTAATGGCTGCTTTTAAAAAGACTTTCCGGTTAGGATTTGCTACATGGGGCGGCATATTCCTCCTTACCATTATTATGAATCTCATAGCCGGTATTCTTCAATCTATTACTATGTTGCCATGGTATATTGCTACTATTGTCAAATATTTCTTTGCAGTGAGCGATGGGGGGACTGCGGCAACTGTATCACCGCTTTATAGTTTCTTTTTGTATCTGTTAGGAATTCTACAAGGCTTTGGCGCCTATCTTTCCATGGCTTTTGTTTACATTTCCTTGGCCTATCAATATGGTCATGCTTCCGAAGTAGTGGACAGTGTTTCCGTAGAAGATGACATTGATAACTTCGATAAACTTTAATTTTGAGGTAACTTTGAATGATAGTCCCTACTGATACATTGGTTTCCGATACTCTGGTCTACGACACAGCGACAGTTGCCACTTGGCAGCGGATGCCCGAATATGACTATAACCGTGAATTGATTACTCCCGAATTCAATATTCTCGAGTGGCTTAATTTATGGTTGGGCAAACTGTTACAGAAAATATTCGGTAGTAAGTTTGCAGAGCAATATACGGAAATAGTTTTGGTAGTGTTGTTTATTCTATTACTTTTACTTATTATCTGGTTCCTGTATAAGAAACGTCCTGAACTGTTCATGAGGTTAAAGAAAAGCCAGATGGTGTACGACATAGAAGAAGATACTATTTACGGTGTCGATTTCCAAAAGGAAATTGACAGGGCATTGCTGCATAAAGATTACCGGGAAGCGGTACGTTTGCTCTATTTACAGACATTGAAGCATTTAAGTGATACAGAACGGATAGAGTGGCAACCTTATAAAACACCGACGGAATATATATACGAGTTGAAAACGGATATATTGCGGATACCTTTCCGTGGGTTGACTGATCGTTTCTTACGAGTGCGTTATGGCAATTTTGAAGCAGACGAGTCGCTCTTTCGTGAGATGCAGGCACTACAGGAAAAAATCAGGAAAGGAGGAACCGAATGAAATCAAGCCATTGGTTTATATTGATAATGGTGTTGTTTCTCGGAGTGATGTTCCTCATAGAATATCAACTCCCGAAGAAATTTGTGTGGAATCCTACCTTTAGCCAATACGATTATCAGCCTTTTGGTTGTGCCATTTTTGATGATGTTGTAGGAGAATCTTGGGAGAATGATTATTACTTGAATGATTGGACTTTCTATAATTTTGCTAATGACACTACGAATGAACCATTGGCCGTTTTGGCAATAGCCGACCGTATACAACTTACGGATACTGACCGGAAAGGGCTTTTTGAGTTGGCGGAACGTGGTAATAAGATTGTTTTGGTAGCAAATGCCTTTTCGTTGTCCGATACCTTGAAATACGATATGTCGAGTAGTTGGTTCAATGCGGGTACCTTGAAGAAATATGCCTCAAATGGTTTGAACCGTAAAGACACTCTCTATTGGCTTGCCGGTTTGGAAGATTCTTTATCTTATCCAGCGAAGATATTTGAATTTTATCCACAGATGTGTGGTGTTCATTTTACTAAATTTGATTCATTGTTTACTCCCTTGGTTCAAAGAGATTGTGATACTCTCTATCAAAAAGGATGTTTCAAACCACTGCCGCATAATAATATGCTGGAAAATGTTTCCGATTCCGTCTGTGTTTACATCGATTCTATCGGCAGTAATGCTTTATTATCGTGTTCTCCCGTAGCCTTGAGTCGTTCGATAGGGAAAGGTGAAATAATCCTGATCACTACGCCTTTGCTTTTCACCAATTATGGTGTGCTGGACGGTGATAATGCGACCTATATATTCCGTCTACTTTCCGAGGTGAGGGGGTTGCCTCTCTATCGCACGGAAGCTTATAATAAATCTGCTTATGAACGGCAGTCGCCTTTCCGTTATTTCCTTTCTCAGCCTGCATTACGGTGGGGATTGTATTTGACAATGATAACAATACTGCTTTTCATGATCTTTACTGCACGAAGGAGGCAGCGACCGATTCCCGTTGTTAAGGAACCGGACAACAAGACATTAGAGTTTACCGAGTTGATCGGTACTCTTTATTTCCAAAAGAAAAATCACTCTGATCTGGTATGTAAGAAGTTTACATATTTTGCCGAAACTATCCGCCGGCAAATGCAAATGGACATTGAAGACGGTGGCAGCGATACGACCATCAGTCGTAAAATTGCAAACCGGACAGGATTGGAAGAACAAGAAATTGTAAGGTTATTTGCCCGCCTGCGTCCTATAATCCGTGGTGACAGAAAAGTAACCGAACAAGAGATGAAAGAGTGTATTGATGAAATGAATAAGATATTAACCATGCTATAATAAGATCCGATTATGGAAGAGCAACCAAAAGAACAACAGGAACTGCAACAACCGCAGGATATACAACAGCCGGAGCAACAAGGATTGCAATCACAGGAAATGCAACAGGTACAAGAACAGCAACATCAGGGGCAGTCACGTGCTGATTTGACTCTTTTTGCCCAGAAGATGGAGGCGTTGAAGTCCCAGATTGCAACGGTGATCGTTGGACAGGAACGCACAGTCGATTTGATGCTGACAGCTATTCTTGCCAATGGGCATGTATTGGTAGAAGGTGTGCCGGGAGTGGCGAAAACACTGCTTGCCCGTCTGACAGCCCGTTTGATCGATGCCCGTTTCAGTCGTATACAGTTTACACCGGATTTGATGCCGAGTGATGTACTTGGTACTACAGTCTTTAATATGAAGACAAATGAGTTCGACTTCCATCCGGGACCTGTTTTTGCCGATATCGTTTTGGTAGATGAGATTAACCGTGCCCCGGCCAAGACGCAATCCGCTTTGTTTGAAGTGATGGAAGAGAGACAGGTCAGCATTGATGGTGTCACACATGGCATGGGCGATCTTTATACCATACTTGCTACCCAGAATCCGGTGGAACAGGAAGGAACTTACAAATTGCCTGAAGCTCAGTTAGACCGTTTCTTGATGAAAATCACAATGGATTATCCCTCTTTGGAAGAGGAGGTAAATATATTGGAACGCCATCACAACAATGCTACGTTGGTTAAGTTGGATGCTGTTCGTCCTGTAATCACCCGTGAAGAACTTTTGGAACTCCGTAGGCTGATGGATCAGGTGTTTGTGGATCGCACATTGCTCCAATATATAGCTCTTATTGTGCAGCAGACACGTATCAGCAAAGCTGTGTATTTGGGTGCGTCACCCCGTGCTTCGGTAGCTATCCTGCAATCTTCCAAAGCTTATGCATTGTTACAGGGACGTGACTTTGTAACTCCCGAAGATATCAAATTCGTAGCTCCTTACGTTCTCCAACATCGTCTGATACTAACTGCTGAAGCTGAGATGGAAGGATATTCTCCCGTGAAAGTAACTCAGCGTTTGATCGATAAAGTGGAAGTTCCGAAATAGTGACGGGAAGTATTTGCCGATGACGAGTGAGTATAGCCGAATGGATGAGGTGATTTTATTTATGAATAACGAATGACGGGATTATGTATCTGACCAGACGTTTTTATTTTTCCATGCTTTTCATAATCTTGCTGCTAAGCAGCGGATACATGTTCCATACCCTGTTTCTGATGGGGCAATTGTTGTTGGGCTTGTATCTGCTCGCCATAGCTTTGGATGTATTTCTGTTGTACCGTGTCCGGGGAATTACTGCTTCCCGTCAGTGTCCGGCTCGTTTATCCAATGGTGACGATAATCAGATACGTTTGCGAGTGGAAAGTAGTTACTCTTTCCCAATCACTCTTTCCGTTATAGATGAAATCCCGGTTGTTTTCCAATTGCGGGATGTATGTTTTCATTTGAAGCTCTCTCCTGGTGAGGGTAAGACTATAAAATACACTCTTCGGCCTACTCGCAGAGGGACATATGCTTTTGGTCATATCCGTGTTTTTGTATCCGATCGCATTGGTTTGGTGCAACGACGATTTACCTGTGCGGAACAGGAGAAAGTAAAAGTATATCCTTCGTTCTTAATGCTTCATCGCTACGAATTGCTTGCTATGAGTGACAATCTGACGGAGATCGGTATTAAGAAAATTCGCAGGGTTGGTCATCAAACCGAATTTGAGCAGATCAAGGAATATGTAAAAGGAGATGATTACCGAACCATTAATTGGAAGGCAAGTGCGCGGAGGCATCAACTGATGGTGAATGTTTATCAGGACGAACGTTCTCAGCAGATATATAATGTGATAGATAAAGGTCGCGTGATGCAACAGGCTTTTCGTGGGATGACCTTGTTGGACTATGCAATTAATGCTTCATTGGTACTCTCATATGTAGCTATGCGCCGTGACGATAAAGCCGGATTGGTGACATTCAACGAGCATTTTGATACCTTTGTTCCCGCATCTCGTCAAAGTGGGCAGATGCAGACTTTACTTGAGAAACTTTATGCGCAGGAAACCACTTATGGAGAAACTGACTTTTCCGCTTTGTGTGTGCATTTATCAAAGCATGTAAGTAAGCGGAGCCTGCTCGTCCTTTATACGAATTTCAGCAATTTAAATAGTATGAACCGGCAGTTGCCCTATTTACAACAACTCTCTCGGCAACACCGTCTGTTGGTCGTCTTTTTCGAAGATTCCGAATTGAAGGAATACATTAACAGAAATCCTGTCAATACAGAAGAGTACTACCGTCATGTCATTGCTGAAAAGTTTACTTATGAAAAACGCCTTATCGTGACAACCTTGAAACAAAATGGCATCTATTCTGTACTAACTACACCCGAGAATCTTTCGATCGATGTTATCAATAAGTATCTGGAGATGAAGTCGCGTCAATTGATTTAAGCTCTTATTTGGTTTGTCCGTAGAACCAAGCCGCCATGACGATAAGCAGGATACCCAGCATTCCGTACAAGATACGTGCCCGTTTTCGTCCTGCCCATCTTACTATACTTTGGGAGTTACGGGCAGTGAAGAACCAATCCCAATCGAAGATCGCTGCCGCTAGGGAGATGATCCCTGCGACAACGAAAATTCCTTGTACAAAGTGATGTCCTGTCATTGATGTCCTGTCATTGGAGTGTGATACAGCGGCTGCCGTCTTCCAGTTCTTCTATGTTTACTTTTACGGCATCACCCGGCAAGAGGTCTTCTACCAATTCCGGCCATTCGATGAAACAGAGGGCACCGCTATAGAAATAATCTTCATATCCCATGTCATATACTTCACTCAATTTCTTGATACGGTAGAAATCGAAGTGGTATATAAGTTCTCCACCTTCATCCGAACGATACTCGTTGACAATGGCAAAAGTCGGAGAGGTGATAACGTCGCTTACGCCAAGTTCTTCGCATAATGCTTTTACAAAAGTTGTTTTGCCTGCTCCCATCTTACCGTAAAGGGCAAAGACTGTGTTATCGCCCATAGCAGCGATAAATTCGCGGGCGGCTTCATGGATATGGTCTAATGATTGAATCTTGATTTCCATACGGGTATATTTATTTATGATTGTTTACTTTGTTATCTGTCTTTTGCACTCGTTCATCTCGTTTATCCACGTGGGGTACGGCTTTTCAGAGTAATCAACGGAATCATCATCTCCTCCATCGAGATACCGCCGTGCTGGAAGGTATCGGTATAGTACTGTACGTAATAGTTGAAATTGTTAGGATATGCCAAAAAGTCCCGTCCACTGGCAAAGATATATTTGGTGCTGACATTGGGTGATGGCAACAAAGCATCTGCCGGCCGGGAGATTTCAAATACTTGTTTGGGGTTGTATGACATGTTGCGTGATAACTTATAACGCAAGTTCGTATTGATCTCCCCATTATTGGCCTGTACCCTGATGGGATTATCCACGCGGATACTGCCATGGTCGGTTGTGATGACTACTCTTACCCCTCGTTCGGACAACTCTTTCAACAGATCGCGTAATGCCGAGTGGCGAAACCAGGAGAGGGTAAGGCTACGGTAAGCAGCTTCCGTTGAAGCCAACTCGCGTATCATTTTACTTTCCGTGCGCGAATGGCTGAGCATATCGATGAAATTGAACACTACCACGTTCAAGTCATTCTGCATCAACTTGGGGAGTTGCGCCAACAGGCGTTCACCTCCTGCGACATCATTAATCTTGTGATAAGAAAATGTATTGCTGCGGCGGAAGCGATCCAGACATGTTTGTATGAGAGGTGCTTCATTGAGGTTCTTGCTCTCTTCTTCATCTTCGTCTACCCATAAGTCGGGGAACATGCGAGCTATCTGGTCGGGCATCAACCCTGAGAAGATGGCATTCCGTGCATATTGTGTGGCAGTAGGAAGGATGCTGAAATAAAGTTGCTCTTCAAAGGTGAAAAGCTCCGCCACTTCCTCGGCTACCACCCGCCATTGGTCGTAACGGAAGTTATCGAGAACCAAGAAAAACACCTTTTCTCCTTGATCGAGCAGAGGGAACAGCGTACGTTTCATAAGATCGGGACTCATCATCGGACGGTCTGCTTTCGGAGCTTTGGGGTTCATTCCCGCTATCCAGTCGAAATAGTTGCGTTTGATAAACTTCGCAAACGCATTATTGGCTTCCGTTTTCTGCATGGACAACATCTCGCTCATGGGGCTGTCACTGGCTTCCAGTTCCAGTTCCCAGTACACAAGACGGCGGTAGAGTTCTATCCAGTCGTCCGATGTAAGCGAATCATTGATTTGCATTCCTATTTTACCGAAGTTCTGCTGATAGCCGGTTTGAGCTACTTCCGACACTATGTCGCGGCGGTGCAGGTTCTTCTTCAAAGTCAGAAGTATCTGGTTCGGATTGACCGGTTTGATCAGATAATCCGCTATCTTGCTTCCGATGGCCATGTCCATGATGTTTTCTTCCTCACTTTTCGTGATCATGACCACAGGAACTGTAGGAGATATGTCCTTGATTTGTGCCAATGTTTCCAGTCCGCTGATGCCGGGCATGTTCTCGTCCAAAAAGATGAGATCGTAGTCCGTGGTCTTACAACGGTCGAGAGCGTCCTGTCCGTTGCTGACTGTATCTACTTCATAGCCTTTCGCTTGGAGGAAGAGAATGTGGGGACGGAGCAAATCTATCTCATCGTCTACCCAAAGTAATCGGTCATTCTTCATGTGCTGATTTACATTTTACAGGTTGCTATATAGAGCCTTTTGCAGGCTTTTCTTTTTAATAAACATAGTACGAACCACCATCTTCTTCTACTTCTTCACCGTCATCCTCCTCTTCCGGTTGGGTTTCATCCACCGGAGGAAGGTTTTGCAACGGTTCGTCCAACGTACTTCCATCGGTCGGTACTTCATCTTCGGGGAGCGTACTTTCGTCTGGAAGCGGATGCTCTATAGGGACAAGTTCCTGATAGAAGGCATCGTAATCATCAAAACTATAATACTGGTTCAAAAGTTCATAGTTTGACTCTGATATCAGTATGGCTCTCATTCCGCTAAGGCGTTCGTTCATGTGCGGGTCGGCATAGAGGCGCTGTTGGTAATACTTCGCTTCTTCATAGTTTGCGAAAGAACGGATGATCAATCTTCCGATGCCCCGGTCGTGCGCAAAGTCAAGGTCGAAGTTTTTCACCATGAATGAAGAGAAGTTGTAGCGGGCTACCTCATAAAGCAATTGATTCTCGTTCACTTTTCCCTCTTCGTAGGCCAAAATAAACAAGTAAGGGGTATTGCGCTCCGTACTGAAGGTAGGGATGCTATCCATACGCAGGCTGTCATTCTCGCCAAAACCTTCTGCTGCCGAACGGCGACCCCAGATGCTACCGAACGAAATGCTTCCTTTCTCTAAAAGACGGCCCTCCTGGACTCCTTTCAGAATGTGTGCCGCCAAATCGGTTATTTCATTTTCCGGATATTGCTGTACCAACTCTTTCAATTCGGTGAGAAACTGTTTCTGATCACCCTCTAACAGGGCTGCGACTGCATGGAGGAACATGAATTTAGGCCGATGGTGCCCCATAGGATACTTACGGGCTGATATCTCGGCATTGGCTGCTACCTGCTTGATGTTACCTTCCTGATATTTCTTGTAAGTATCGGCGTAGAGCGAGTCTTCCAGATGCTTTCCGTAGACTGCGTTATAAGCAAAGTCCGGATCGGAGAGTATGAGTGCATATTTACTTTCCGGGAACGCTGTAATCAGAGCTGTCTTACAACTGTCGGCATCGGTCGTGCGTTCCTGCTGACCCAACATGAGATAAAGATTATAATACGCCTCGTCCAGTTGGTTAAACTCCGGGAAATGATAGATCAACCGCTTGAAGGAGTGTTCCGCACGGGGATAGTCTTCTAATTTGTCTTTGAAGATCATTCCCATATGGAAAAGCCCGTCGGATAATATTTCGTTGGAGGCAGCCATCTTTTCTTCAGTCAGCGGTATTTGTTCCAGATAGAACTGCGGGTTTTTGGCATCTATGGCGGCAGTATCCGCTTCAGCGGTGGCTATGCTGTCGTTGGCCGCACCTCCTTCACCGATGTTTTTCGCTTTACCGTCGCCCGTTGTGTCTCCTTCTCCGGAAGCGGTGTCTCCTTCTGAATCGGGTTCATCGTAGTTGGTTGGTTCGAAGTCATCGAGAGCGACCACGGTTTTGTTACGTCTGCGCCAGTTATCTTCCAGTTTGCGCTTTCCCCATTTGCGTTGGAAATCCGCTTTTCCTTGCGATACGATCTGGGGATTATAAAAATACCAGGAGTTGTCTCCGGTAGGTATAGTCGGTTGCGGTGTGCTTGGCTTCTGCGGATTTTGAGCTGCATTTTCCGCTTCTATCTCTTCGCGCATTTGCTGTCTTTCCGCTTCGCGGGCGGCTTTCTTCTCCGCCTCTTCCTTTTGGATGACACGGGCTATGAGCGTATCGATCACGATCATCCGCGCTGCACTGTCCAGCGATGCCAGGTGTTGCAAGCTATCCTGTAACTCCACAGCCGTGGTGAAGGGCACTAGTTCATCCAGTACTTCCGAACGCCGGGTGACTTCGGCATATTGGGGATGAGTCTTTTCCAACAAACCGATGGCATCCGCATAAGCCGTTTGTGCCTCGGCAAAGCGTCCCATTTTCCAACACAGATCGCCTAACGTCAATTGTAGGATACCCTTTTCTACTCCTCCACGGGTGCTTTTCTCTACTCCCGTTTTGTATTCTTTAATAGCCTGTAACGTGTCTCCGCCTGCCAGATAGATGTTTCCGATGCCATAATAAATCTGATCCAGATAATCTTTATTCTTGTCACTACGGCTCATTTTTCGCAATTTATCTACTGCTTTCTTATCTACCATCTTGACTGCACCTGCCAATGGGATGCGACAAGCGGTCTGGCGGATACGTGCGTTCAGTTCCAATTCATAGGGTGGGCTGAGTTTGATGACTTTACCGTAGGCGTCATAAGCCTGGTTTCCTTCACCTATTAATTGGTAAACTTGGCCGAGCAAATAATATTCACGTGCTTTTTGCTTTTTATTCTTTTCATGCTTGATGGTAGTGAGCAGGTGCGGAATGGCATCTTTGTAGCGTTTACTCCCCAAGAGGTAATGACCGTAAGCTGTGGAATAAGCCGGGGCGAGTGTATAAGGAAGACTGTCGTTGTTCACCTTTTGCAAAGCATCTTCCGCATCATAGAACCAACCTAGTTGTGTGTAACAGCGCGCCAGCCAGATACGGGCATCGGCCGTGATCTTCGGTTGTCCGGCATATATACGGATGATGTATGAAAAGGTGGCGGCAGCTTCCGGGAAGTCACCTTTCTGGAATTGCGCTTTGCCCATCAACATCCACGCCCGATGTAGAAAAGGATTGAATTCGCGCCGGGCAAGCCATTTCTTGTATTCGTCCGTATAGCGCCGTCCCGGTTTCCGTTGGGGTTTCCGCTTGATGGAATGTACGGCAATGGCTTTCTGTGATTTCTCTATGGCCCGTTCAAAGTCACCTCCACCGGTTCCGACCGTCGATTTATTGCCGATGGGATACAGTGGGAGCATCTCCATATAGTTGTCTTTGTTGCCCTGTTCGATGGCTTTGCATCCTGCCTTATAAGCTTCGTTACCGTTGAAGTAAACGTTATAGCGCGTAGTCATGGCATGATAAAAACGTGTACCCGCTGTGTTCTTCTTGGTTGAACAACCGGCTACACCCATCAACAGTAGGAGGGCTATTGCGATTATGACCGGCTTTTTATCACTTTGCATACGGCATAGATAAGGATTGATACGAATATGATGGCAGCCCCGGAAGGAACTTTCCAGTGATAAGAGACGAAAAGGCCGCCTAAACACCCCAGAAAACCGATACCGATGGAGTACCAGATGATCCGTTTGAAATTGTATGTAAAGAGGTTCGCTGTCATCTGCGGAATGGTGAGGAGCGAAATGGCAAGTACGATGCCCACCATGCGCAGGCATGAAACGATGGTCAGAGCGATGAACATCATCATCAGGTACTCAAAAAGAGCCACGGGCAAACCTTGTGAACGTGCGAATTCACGGTCGAAAGCGATATAAATGATCGGATGTATAAAGAGGCAGAAGAAAACGACCATCACCAATGCCAATATGCCGAGCATCAATAGGTCGCCCTGCGTGATGGTAAGTATGTTGCCGAAAAGGTAGGCCGAAAGGTCGGGGGCAAAACCGGGGGAAAGAAAGCTGAACATAATACCCAACGCCATACCTAAAGTCCAGAATACGGCAATGGCGGAATCCTCGCGCATGTCTTTCCGTTTACTCAGCCATTCCACTCCGAAAGCGGAAAGAACGGAGAACACGGCTGCTGATAGGATGGGGGATATTCCGGCAAAAAGCCCCAATCCGATACCACCGAAAGAAGCATGGGTGATACCACCGCTGATGAACACCAAGCGGCGTGTCACGATATAAGTGCCGATGATGCCACAGGCAATGCTTGCCAGAAGGCTACCAAGTAGGGCGTGTTGGAAAAAGGTATATTGTAACAGATCCATGCTGATGCGATAACTTCAAATTTCGAATTACTAATTACAGATGTCCGTTTATGCCAGGCAACTGCCGGTTTAATAATAACGGACAGCGGAGGTACTTATTATTAACGGAATGTATTCTCGTCCATTATAGTAGGATGTATGTCATTTAATGAGCCAGAATCCGTCCTTTAATCTGCTTTACGGATGTATTCTCCGTTCGCCTATGATAAGGAAAACTTCGTCTTTCACATCGTCCGGCAAATCGATACCCCGCAATTGAAGGCTGCGAACCCATCCGGCAACATCGATGTCCTGCATAGTCAAGAGAATGTCACGAAACTGTTCGGACTCTTCAGCGGTATAACTGTCAGATGATCTGCCGATGAATTTATCCAATTCTTCGTCATCGTAATACTCTATTTTTTTGCTCACGGCAGCAAGCAAACTGTCCCGTTCGCATACTTCATGCTGGCCGCAACATTCTACATCTACTTCCTTTACCTCCGGAAAACTCTCCAACTCTCCGCGATCTATTTTCTTTTGCAACCGTACGTTGCGGATATACCCGGCAATCAGAGCTACAATGGCCAGAAGTAAAAGGCTTATGATCAATATCCACATAATTCTATTCCTCCGATTTCGTGCAAAGATACTAATTAGAAAGGAGAGATGTCACCAGCGACAACGTTTTTTATCATATATCCTCTCTGATGCTAAAACCAGCCTGCGACAGATGCTGCCAATAAGCGGGATAGGATTTTGTGACAACTTGCGGTTCGTCTATCTGTAAGTTCGGAAATCGAAGGGCAGCCGGAGCGAATGCCATCGCCATACGATGGTCTTCATAGGTCTTTATCACCGGTACGGCTTCAGGTTGGCAGCACTCACCGTCCCAGTAGAGAATGCTGTCTTCTTCATCTCTCAGTATGTACCCTAATTTCCGAAGCTCTACTTTAAGGGCGGAAATCCGGTCGGTCTCCTTAATGCGTAAAGTTTGCAGACCAGTGAACTTGAATTGCACTCCGAGCAGGCAACAAGTGACAGCGAACGTCTGTGCCAGGTCGGGGATGCCGGCCAAATCTTCTTCCAAACGATTTGCCCGGCTGTCCGTTTTCCGGAGACGAACCCCATTGGGGGTGTACACCGTTTCAATGCCGAGTTTTGTAAAGAGGTCAGCCCCGCGGCTGTCTCCCTGGTAGCTGTGTTTGAAAAGTCCGGTCAATTCGAGTTCGGCATTTGGTGCAAGGGCAGCCATTTGATACCAGTAAGAAGCAGCGCTCCAATCACTTTCGATAAAATAGGGAACGGGCTTGTAAGGCTGAGGCATGATTTGTATCGCTTGTGTGGATATCCAATCAGCGTTTGCACCGAAATCCTTCATTAGCTGTAAAGTCAAGTTGATATAAGGGCGTGAAATGACGGTGCCGGTCAGGTTAAGCCTTAGTCCTTCGGGAAGGAGAGGCGCGATCATTAACAAAGCCGAAATATATTGTGAACTCACATTCCCGGGCAGAGAAAGGGTATTTCCAGTCAGTTTGGTGCCCTGAATTCGTAAAGGTGGGTAACCTTCTTGTCCGGCATATTCTATGTTTGCCCCCAGTTCGCGGAGTGCATTGACAAGAATTTGTATCGGACGTTGTTGCATACGCTGTGTTCCGGTGATGAGATGCGTACCGGATGAGATGCTAAGATAAGCCGTCAAAAAGCGCATTGCCGTTCCCGCAGCCATTATGTCTATTGTTTCTGGCATCTGTGTCAGGGCGCGGATCATGACGAAAGTATCATCGCAATCCGATAAATTGTCCGGAGGCGTGTTGCCCGATGCGAGTGCGTTAAGAATAAGTGCCCGGTTACTGATACTCTTGGAAGCAGGAAGTTGTATCAGAGCCTTTACTGTGGAGGGAGCGGAGATTTGATAGCGCATGGCAATATATGAAGATTGATTATTAACTGCGGCAAAAGTAATCATTTAATTTTGTTTTTCCTATAAAGGGAACAAGCTATAAGGTCTAGCCCTCCATTTGACTCCTTAAGACCTTGCCATGTCAGACACCCCCATGTTTAACAGTGAAACACCCCCATGTCTCACTGCGAGACATGTACATGTTTGACAGTGAAACATCCCCATGTTTCACATGGGAAGGTAACGGGAAACTGTTCGTCCCTTTATAAGGAAAGTATCTTTCATTTAGGACGGAGCCACTACACCCTACGTAGAACTTCCTTGCTTCCTTTTTTTCTCCTCCTTCTTCCCTCTTCTTTCCCATGTCGATCCTTTGAACTTTCAAGAACTTTTGTAAAAAAGAAAAAGCATCGACAATCATTAGATTATCAATGCTTTTCTTTTCAGTCGGGGCAACAAGATTCGAACTTGCGACCACACGCCCCCCAGACGCGTACTCTACCGGGCTGAGCTATACCCCGAATTGCGGATGCAAAAGTAATGCTTTATTTTTAATTGGCAAATAAATCAGATGATTTTTGTTTTATCTAAATACTATATATGGTTATAAATATCCTATTATTAGTGCCTTATAAAGATGGAATGTATCATGCTTAAATATGATTAAAAATAGGGAATAGTAATTTATCCTATTTCTTCTTGCTTATACATTGCTTGCTGTCAAGCCCTTTTGTAGATGTCTTGATTGATTATCATTAATTTGTATCAGCCTTTTTGATAAGAATATAAACTTAAATGCCGGCACAGTGTTAATTAATAACTGTAAATGCGGTGATCTTTATATTCCTGAAACGGTTTTGAACGAAGCATGAACTTACAGGCTAAGATTAAAGTGGACTTTTTTTAGGATGAGAAAAATAACAAATAAATTTATAGGAGAATGGGCAATAGCCTGTGTGATCGTGTTTTTACAGGCTTTTATCTTTCATTCTTTTGCGGCAAATTCCGACACGAAAGAGGAGTGTATTCTTATTATTAATGCTAATTCCGATTTAGCACCGTTAAGTAATTTTATTATCAGTGATTTAATTCACAAATTACCGGTCGATTATAAGGGGACAAAAATTTCTTCCGAGAACCTGAATTTGATGAGAGTGCAGAATGAACAACAGATGGATACGGTTCGGAGGAGTCTGTTTGCCAAGTACGAAAATAGCCAGCCGAAACTCATCATCCTGATGGGGGCAAATACTTGGGTGCTGATCCATGAAGAGTTGGAGAAACACTGGCAAGGTATTCCGATTGTCCTGTTTGCCGAAAAAGAGTATGTAGGATCGGTGGATGCCTATTTACAAAAATATCCTATTGCTCATGAAGAGCAAATTTCCTTACGAAGTATCCTCCAGGGACGTAATATGACTTTGGTTTATGCCCCTTTTTATGTAAAAGAGACCATTGGACTAATGTATCAGCAGATTCCGGTCATGAACGAGCTGATATTTATATCAGACCGTAAATGGTTCAGTGCCCAGAACCGGCAGGAAGTAGCGCAAATAGTCGTGAAGTATTATCCCGATCTGAAATTGCGTTTTTTCACGGAAGGGCAAAAGAACATCGAGGAAGTAGTCAGTACGCTTAGGCAAACAAATCCGAATACAGGCATATTGTATGCTGCTTGGGAAGATTTCGATATAGCATCGGCTAATGCCACATCATTGACCCGTTCTTCCTGTGCTATCGGGAAGTATGCTGTGCTGCCGGTATTTACCCTGTCCGATATGGGAGGGCAGGCCGGTGTCTTGGGAGGATATTATTCTTTGACGAAAGATATCAGCAAGACCGTTTCAGATGTCGGTATCGAGATATTGAAAGGTAAGAGAGCCTCGGAAATGTCTGTTGTCAAAGTACCGTCACAACCGGTACTCAATTATGAGGAGTTGTTACTTACCGGCTTAAATCCCAGCCTTTGTCCACAAGATACCTTTTTCTATCATAAACCCGAAAGTTTTATAGGAGAGCATAAATATCTGCTCGGTGCCATCGGGCTGATGATTGTTTTTGCTATCGCGCTCTTATTGCTTCGTATTCATTTTTTAAGTAATATACGCAGAATGCAGGTCAAGCAGATACAATTGATGAGCAATTATGATAATCTGTTCAATGATATGCCTATCGCTTATCTGCAATGTCGTTTGTTGAGAGATGATAAAGGAGAAATTGAAGATTATGAGATATTGAATGTCAATCCGAGTTTTGAAAGGCATTTCTTTAAGAAAGAGGTGACATTCGGTAAAAGGGGGAGCGTGTTGAATAATCCTGAAACCTATGCGAAGCTGAAAGATTACATGGATATCGCCAATAAAAAGCACCAATCGGTTTCCTTTCCTATACATGCCACTAACAATCATGATTATGATGTAATAGTAATGGCAACGAACGAACCTGATATTATGAATATTTTCTGTCATGATACGACGGAACTCACCCATACCCGGCAGTCATTAAGAACCATTAATCATAAACTGTCTATGGCGCTGTCCATGGCAGATATATCACCTTGGAAGTGGAATATAAAAGATGAAACAGTGTGGTTTGACGAGAACAAGTCTTTTGAAAACAATAATGGTTTCGAAGTGAAGGAAGGAGCCTTTGCCGTTCCATTGTCCAGAATACAGAAAGGAGTGCATCCGGATGACATTAAACGTGCTAAGCGGGTTTTCCGGGATTTACTGGAAGGGAAGATTAAAAAGATCAATGAAAAGTTCAGGGTGTATACGGCATTGGGAGCCGGATATGAATGGCTGGAAGTGTGGGCGGTCGTTGACGAACGTAATTCGGCAGGAGAACCGCTTACGGTAATTGGTTCGGCACTTGTGATTACCGTCAGAAAGCAGATGGAAGAAGAGTTGATTGCTGCCAAAGAGAAAGCGGAAGAGGCGAACCGTTTGAAATCGGCTTTCATTGCCAATATGAGCCATGAGATACGTACACCGCTGAATGCTATTGTTGGTTTTTCAAGCGTGCTTGCTTCTGCAAAAACAGAGAAAGAAAGGAAGGAGTTCTTACATATTATAGAACACAATAATCAATTATTGCTCCAACTCATCAACGACATTATCGATCTGTCCAAAATAGAGGCGGGCATCATGGACTTCATAATTTCTGATATTTCTTTGGATGAACTCATGACAGAGCTAGAGCGATCGTTCCGTTTGAAACTTCTTACGGATAAGGTATTGTTGCAGTTTGATGATCTCGATTCGGGGTATATAGTCAAGGGAGACCGCAGCAGAATTATGCAAGTGATGAATAACCTGATATCGAATGCGATTAAATTTACTACCGAAGGAAGCATACATTTCGGCTTTACCCGTCAATCGGACGAAAGTTTCCGGTTCTACGTCACCGACACGGGAACGGGTGTGCCAAAAAGCAAACAAAAAGAGATCTTCAATCGTTTTGTGAAGCTCAACAGTTTTGCACAGGGCATCGGACTGGGACTTTCCATCAGTGAAACGATCGTCAGGCACATGGGAGGCGAAATGGGCGTTGTTTCGGAAGAGGGGCATGGTGCCACCTTCTGGTTCACAATCACCTTTCAGGACGTGAAAAAGGAGCTTTAAGCTCCCATGCATTCACGGTAAAAGTCAAACATCTCAAAGATGGTGTCCTTGTCTGCTGTTTGGTTGATACTGATATCTCCGATCTCTTTTAACAGGGTGAAGTTGATGCTGCCTGCCATGTTTTTTTTGTCATGCTGCATAAAAGCATATAGTTGCTCGTATTGCTTGCAGTCAAAAGCGAACGCACCGTAGTTCTCTTTGATGAATCCGATTGTCTGACGCATTTTATCTTTGGGGAATCCTGTTTTGATATGCGACAGGTACAGTTCGCAGACAATGCCCCATGCTACGGCATAGCCATGCAGTACATGACGGTTTTCCGTCAATGCGAGGCTTTCGAATGCATGTCCTGCCGTATGCCCCAGGTTTAGTGCTTTCCGTATGCCGTGTTCAAACGGGTCTTGAGCCACAATGTCTTCTTTGACTTGCACGGACTGTCCGACCAGCTGTTTCAGGTATTGGTAATCGATGTTGTCGGTATCGAAGTTAAGTAGTTCCGCCCAATGGCCGGTATTGCTGATGAGGCCGTGTTTCAACATTTCGGCATAACCGGAAAAGAAATTGGATGCATCCAGGCTCCGTAGGAACTCTGTTTCGATCAGTACGCTGTTTGCGGGAGCAAAGGCGCCTATCTCATTTTTCAGTCCGTTGAAGTTGATGCCGGTTTTCCCTCCCACGGAAGCATCGACCATGGCAAGCAATGTAGTAGGTATGTTGATGTACGCTATTCCCCGTTTGAATGTCGCTGCGGTGAAACCTCCCAAGTCTGTCACCATGCCGCCTCCCAAATTGATAAGTAGCGAATGGCGGGTAGCTCCTTTGTCACTTAAAGCTTGCCAGACTGAAGCCAGCGTTTCCAAGGTCTTATGGGTATCTTCCGCTCCGATCACTATTTCGATGGCCTCTCTCATACATGAAATTTCTTTCATGCGTGGCATGCAAAGACGATGAGTATGTTCGTCAGTCAGGACAAACAGACGGTCGTGCGGGCACTTTTCAATGGCTTGTCCTAAACTGATCTCCAGTTCTTCACATAAGAGTATTTCTTGCTTGCTCATAATTAAATTGCATTTTCTGCTACAAAAGTAGATAAAATTCTTTCTTTTTGCCTATTTTTGTCACATTAAAACGATAAAACCATGAAAGCTTTACTACCTGTTTATTGCCGTCCTTTGGGATATGTCATTCTTGTTGTTTCTTTATTCCTTCCTTTTATCCTTGTAATGATGGGACAAGTGACGGACGCTAATCTGCTATTTTACAAGGAGTGTACCAAACTTCTCATGATGGTGGGCGCTTTGATGATTCTCTTCGCATTGTCTAAAAACGAGAGCCATGAGACAGAGTTGATTCGTAACCGGGCTACTCGCAATGCCATATTCCTTACTGTATTATTCATTTTCGGAGGAATGCTTTACCGGGTGGCAACGGGAGATATCGTTCATGTGGATACCTCTTCGTTCCTGACATTCCTTATTATTAATGTGCTTTGTCTTGAATTCGGGATGAAAAAAGCGGTTGTCGATAAGTTGTTTAAGAAATAGAGCATACTCTATTACCCCAGCACAAACCTGAAACATGAAACATACTTTAATCTTGCTGGTGCTGTTGTGGTTTAGCACCGGATATCTATTTGCACAGAAGAAAGATATTGCAGTTTCGGGACAAGTGATTGAAACAGATACTAAAGAGCCGGTCGAGATGGCTACCGTTCAATTGCTTGCCTTGCCGGATAGTGTGCAGGCGGCAGGTATTACCACCGGGAAGCAAGGGCGTTTTACACTTCCTAAAGTGAAAAGCGGAAAGTATCTTCTTAAAGTTTCTTTTGTCGGTTATATTACACGTTTTCTCCCCCTGACTCTTTCGGATAAGTCGCTGTCCCGGAATGTGGGAAGTGTCACATTAACTCCCGATGATGTTCTGTTGGATGAAGCGGTCGTGACTGCCGAGGCTCCTCCGGTAGTTATAAAAGCAGATACCACCGAATATTCCGCTTCTGCTTTCCGGGTATCAGCGGGTGCCGTCCTGGAAGATTTGATTAAGAAGATACCGGGAACGGAAATTGATGCCGATGGTAAAATAACGCTAAACGGGGAAGAGATAAAGAAAATCATGGTCAACGGAAAAGATTTTTTCGGAGGAGATACGGAGATGTCCTTAAAAAATCTTCCGGCAGATGCTGTCAATAAGATTAAGGCTTATAAGAAGCAGAGCGACCGGGAGCGTCAGACCGGTATTAAGGATGGGAAGGAAGAACCTGTCCTAGACCTCACTCTGAAGAAGAATAGTGGCTGGATGGGTAATATTGTTGCTGGATATGGTAGTAAAGATCGTTATGAAGGGGGAGTCATGGCAAATCATTTTACAGATGATGTCAATATGTCTTTGATCGGTACGGCTAATAATACGAATGGAAGGGGCTTTTCCGAATTGGGCGATGCTGCCAGAGGCATGGAAGGCGGAAGGAATGGCGGATTGACAACTGTTCAGACAGGTGGTTTTACGTATGCGAAGAAAAAGGATAAGCTGGATATAAGAGGAAATATCCGCTATCGTCACAATGACAGGGAGTTTGATGTGGAATCTTCCAACGAAACGTTATTGGGGAATGAATCGACCTTTTCGAATAGCCGCAGGACGAATAAAAGTAACGGTCATAACTTAAATGGGGACTTTCAGGTGGAATGGAAGATCGATAGCTTGTCTACCCTGACTTTTTCGCCCAACTTTAATTATAGTAAGAATAGTTCTTTGAATGATTCTTGGAATAAGACTCTGAACGGTAGCAAAGAGCCTGTAAACGAAACGACCTCCGCAGGATATGGCGATAATAGAAACATGGTCATATCGGGCACCATGAGTTATAACCGGCGTTTCAAGAAGCAGAGACGCAATCTTCATGTTTCGGTAAATGTGGGCTATAATAACAACAGTAGTGAGAATTTCAATGATTCTTATTCGCAATTCTTCGAACGGGACAGTATCTCCGATATTGAACGCCGGAATGTCGGCAAAGGGGATTCGCGCAATTATAACCTTTTTGCTATGTATTCGGAACCTATATCGAAACATTACATACTCAGTCTGGGATATAATTATTCCCATTCCAAAGGACTTTCGCAATCGTTGGTATACGACAGTATCAATTACGAACAGCGTTTCAATCTTGATTTTAATAATGAACTGAGTTCAAAAGTAGAAAACTTTTATGATGATCATAATTTGAACCTCTCGCTTCAAGGTGATTATGTGAATCGGGAAAAGGATTATACCGGGTTAAGCTATAATGTGGGGGTCGGTATCAACCCTAAATCGACAAGGAGTGAAACAACCATAGGCCCGAATGCATTCAAGGATCTTCCTCGACAGAATGTGGTAAACTGGTCGCCGAATCTTCGGTTGGAATACGCTTTCTCTTCCCGCGAAAGGTTGCATATCAATTATAACGGTAACAGTAACGCGCCTAATCTGCTCGAGTTGCAGGAGGTAATCGATGTGACAGATCCGATGAACCTGCGTTATGGTAACCCGAACCTGAAGCCTTCGTTTTCGAACAATGTATACATGGGATACAATCGTTATTCACCCAAAAGCATGCGTAGTATTAACGCGAATGTAAATTACAGGAATACGATGAACTCCGTCGTAGACCGAATGACTTATGATAAAGAAACGGGAGCCCGTACCTATCATAAAGTCAATGTCAACGGCAATTGGAGTACCGGAGGCTGGATATCATTCACTACTCCCTTCAAGAACAAGAAGTTTAATTTAAGTGCCAATGTAAACTTGAATTACGGTGACCAAATGAGTTATACTACCGTCAATCAAGAGGGTATGGAAATGGTGTTGAGTACCACCCATAATTTTTCTACCGGTGAACGGATAAGGGGTAGTTACCGCAGTGACAAATTCGATGTTTCCATCAATGCCTCTTTCCGTTACAATAATATCTACAATAACAAGCAAAAAAACAGTAACCGTGAGACATTTGATTATACCATCGGAGGCGATGCGAATGTGAAATTACCTTGGGACATTGAGTTGTCCACCGATGTCAACTATCGATTGAAAGATGGTTATAGCGGGAATGGAGATAATGACGAACTGATGTGGAATGCGCAGGTTTCTAAAAAGTTCCTGAAGAAGAAACAGGCAATGATCCGTTTTAAAGTATACGATATTTTGCAACAACAAAGTAATTTGTTTCGTTGGGTGAGCGGAACAAGCATCAGTGATACGCGCTACAATACTTTGACGAGTTATTGTATGTTGCATTTTGTTTATCGTTTCAATAGCCTTGGAGGTAAGCGATAGGAGGATTTTCCTCACATTTGTATAGGTTAGGTTATATTAATTTTTGAAAGATAATCGATCAATCATTAAACCTTTTACGTTGACTTTTGTCAAAAGGCAATCGTATCCTACTACAAACGTATAAACTAAATGAAGAAATTATGTATTTGGATGGTACTGTTGGTGTGTACCCTTTCCTCCTTTGCGCAAAACAAGGTCATCACTGTTTCAGGACAAGTGATTGAAGAAGACACCAAAGAACCTGTCGAGATGGCAACGGTTCAATTACTTTCTCTACCCGATAGTGCCCAGGCTGCCGGGGTTGTTACCCAGAATCGGGGAACGTTTACATTACCTAAGGTGAAAGCGGGTAAATATGTCCTGAAAATTTCTTATGTCGGATTTATCACTCAAAATATTCCTTTGCAATTGACTGATAAAGTGCCTGCGAAGAATATGGGAACAATCGAATTGAAACCTGATGCGGTAATGCTGAGCGAAGCGGTCATTACAGCCGAAGCACCTCAGGTGGCGGTTGTCGAAGATACGTTGGTATACAATTCCACTGCCTACCGCACGCCCGAAGGAGCCATGCTTGAGGAACTGGTCAAGAAACTGCCCGGTGCCGAAATCGATGAAGACGGCAATGTAAAAATCAACGGTAAGGATGTGAAGAAGATTATGGTAGACGGCAAAGAATTCTTCGGTGGTGATGTAAAGACCGGGTTGAAGAATCTGCCGGTAGATATGATCGATAAACTGAAAACATACGATAAGAAATCCGATTTGGCACGTATCACCGGTATAGATGATGGGGAAGAGGAGACGGTACTCGACCTGAAGGTGAAGAAAGGGATGAATAAGGGTTGGTTCGGTAATGCCGATGCGGCTATCGGTACAAAAGACCGCTATGCCGGCAATTTGATGTTAAACCGTTTTGTGGATAAAACACAGTTCTCCTTGATAGGATCGGCTAATAACGTGAATGACGAGGGATTTTCCGGAGGAGGTGGCGGACCCCGTTGGCGGAGAAACAACGGATTGAATGCCACCAAGACCATCGGTGTGAACTTTGCTACCGAAAATTCTAAACTCGAGACAGGAGGTAGTGCCCGTTACAATTACAAGGATGCCGATGTATATAATAGTGGCTATTCCGAGCGCTTTCTGACTGCTGGCAACTCTTTCTCGAACTCCAATAGCAGCAATCGCAACAAGAATCTGGACTTCAATGCCGACTTTCGCTTGGAGTGGAAACCGGACTCGATGACCAATATCATTTTCCGTCCGAACGTTTCGTACGGCAAGGCTGACAAGAATACAATTTCCAACTCCGGTACATTTAATGAAGACCCTTTCAACTTAGTTCCCAATCCGAATGATTATCTCAACTTTAAAGCAATTGAAACAGACGATCCTTTGGAAAGTATCCGTGTCAATGCAACGAACAGTAACTCGTTGGGTGAGAGCAATAGCCTATCAACCAATGCCTATTTGCAGTTGAACCGTAAATTGAACGATAAGGGGCGTAATATCACCTTCCGTGGTTCATTCGGATATAGCGACCGTGATAACGACCAGTATTCCAAGACGGAAACCCGTTATTATCAGGTGCTGAATTCAATGGGACAGGATTCCGTACTCTATCGGAATCAATATATAACTACCCCTACCGATAATTTCAATTATAGTGCCAGAATTACCTATAGCGAACCGATCGCTAAAGCTACCTTTTTACAGTTCAGTTATAATTTCCAGTATAAGTACAGCAAAAGTGATAAGAGTACTTTCGATCTGATTGATTTTCCTGAATGGGAGATCGATGCTCCGCTTCCCGAAGGTTATCAGGCTCATCGCGTGGATAGTCTCTCAAAAGATGCGGAGTATAGGTATTATAACCATGACATTACAACCAGCCTGCGCTTTATCCGTGAGAAGTACCAACTGAGCGCGGGAATTTCTCTGCAACCTCAGAAGTCGCGCCTTTCTTATAAAAAAGGAGACTATGAGAAGGACACCACCCGCAATGTGTTCAATTTTGCACCTAACATCGACTTCCGCTATCGTTTTTCCAAAGTGAGCCAACTGCGCTTCACGTATCGCGGATATGCCGGACAACCCGGTCTGGAGGACTTATTGCCCATTCCCGACAACTCCAATCCGCTTAATATCCGCATTGGTAATGCCGGTTTGAAGCCTTCGTTCACGCACAGTATGCGTATGTTCTATAATACGTACAATGCCGAACGGCAACGGGGGATCATGGCACACGCCAGTTTCTCGGCTATTCAAAACAGCATCAGCAGCAGTACGGAGTATAATGAACAGACCGGTGGTACGATCACCAAGCCGGAGAATATCAATGGTAACTGGAATGCTTTCGGATTGTTCGGCTTTAATACGGCATTGAGAAACAAGAAGTTCACCATCAATTCTTTCTCCCGCATCAACTATGCGAACAATGTGGACTTTCTTTTCAACCAGTCCAGTAAGACGAATGAAAAGAACACAAGTACAAGCTTGAACTTGAATGAGAACCTGAATGGCGCTTATCGTAACGATTGGTTTGAGTTCGCACTGAACGGTTCTTTCGGATATACTTTCGAGAAGAACGAGTTACGTCCGGAAAGCAACCAGAACCCTTATAACTTTTCTTACGGAGCCAGCACCAATATCACATTGCCTTGGCGGATGACCGTTGCCACGAATATTGCCAATAATAGTCGTCGTGGTTATAGGGATGCAAGCATGAACCGTAACGAACTGATATGGAATGCCCAGGTTGCCCAGAACTTCTTGAAAGGTGCGGCTACGGTCAGCATTGAATTTTATGACATCCTGAAACAGCAAAGTAACATAAGCCGCTCGTTGACTGCAAGTATGCGTTCCGTGTCCGAATACAACGGTATCAACAGTTACTGTATGCTTCATTTTATCTATCGACTGAATGTGTTCGGCAATAAAGGAGCCCGCGAGGGGATGAGAGACAGAAGATATGACGGTCCCGGCCATGGGCCGAGTCGGGGACATGGAAGCTTTGGCGGGCGTCCCCGCTTTTAAGTTCGGATAAGATAAGAAAGGTTCATAACATAGGAAAGGATGTTGTGAACCTTTTTTCTTTTAATCTTTCGTCTTGTTTATATGCTATGAACCTATAAAACATCCCCATGTTCTGTATCAAAACATCCGGATGTTTTGATACAGAACATGG